>OGEI01000942.1_pt1 | contig 13887 bp, 13 predicted proteins | sample 1570631 | NCBI WGS metagenome assembly OGEI01 (sample SAMEA2582139, study PRJEB24529) | metagenome | biome: Human gut stool | place: China | collected 2011
AGTCCATTCTGGATAAGGACGGTGTTGCAAGATGAGTTCATCGCCTTGATGAATTTCACCTTCTTCGATCACGCGAACATACCAACCTGTCCAGCCAGACTGACGAATTACCTCTCTTGTATTCTCATTCTTGGTATTATGAGATAAACGTTCGCAAGGTTTACGTGGTTGAGACACTTCTAAAAGCGTGGTGCCAATTTTGTAACGATCGCCTACACAAACATTATCTTCATGTAAGCCTGATACCACAAAGTTTTCACCGTAAATCGCACTGCCGTGGAAATCAAACTTTTCACCAAGTAGCTCGTTTAAAGCAGGGAAAGACACATCAGACATAAAAAACAAGGCTTTATCTACGCCACCATGATGAGCTTTTAAACCCACATCGTTACCTTCTGCACCTAGTGTGTGCACTTTTACCATCGATACCGGTTTTTTACGGATGGCACTTTCATATGAGCTACCATCAGGGAACGTTAAGGTTTCTATTAATCCTGTTTTAATAATAAGAATTTTTGCGTTTGACATCTATTTTTCCTACTTTGAGTTAGTTTTGAGAAATTATACCGTAAAATCACTTAAATTTTGACCGCACTTCGTTTTTTCCTTATCATTCGTCTTAAATAAAACCAACAAAACAAAGGAATCTTTATGCAATATTCTCTCGCGCGTACCGAACAAGGTCAAACCCTTGGTATTACCGCAAAAATGGCAAACCGTCATGGCCTGATCGCTGGGGCGACAGGGACGGGGAAAACCGTGACATTACGTAAAATGGCAGAGGCGTTCAGTGATGATGGTGTGCCGGTCTTTTTAGTCGATGTAAAAGGCGATTTGTCCGGTTTAGTAAAAGCGGGCACATTCAGTGGCAAAGTGGCGGAACGCATTGAGCAATTTGATTTAGGTGGCGAGAGTTATTTAAATGGCTATCCTGTGTCATTTTGGGATGTATTCGGTGAAACCGGTATTCCGCTTCGTACCACGATTTCTGAAATGGGACCATTATTACTTTCCCGTTTATTAAATTTAAATGCAACCCAAGAAGGCTTATTAAACCTCGTATTCCGAGTGGCAGATGATAAAGGCTTGCTACTCATCGATTTAAAAGATTTACGCGCCATGCTTAAATTTGTAGCAGAGAACGCCAAATCGTTCCAAGTAGAATATGGCAACGTATCAGCTGCGAGTGTGGGCGCGATTCAACGTGCTTTACTGACCCTTGAAAATGAAGGGGCGACAAATCTTTTTGGTGAGCCAGCATTAAATCTTGAAGATTGGTTACAAACCCGTGATGGTCGTGGTGTGATCAATGTTTTAAATTCTGAAAAATTAATTAATTCCCCAAGAATGTATAGCGCATTCTTGCTTTGGTTGATGTCTGAATTATTTGAACAATTACCGGAAGTCGGCGATCCGGATAAACCAAAATTTGTGATGTTCTTCGATGAAGCACACTTACTCTTTGATGGTGCACCGAGTGTGTTGGTGGACAAAGTGGAACAAGTGGTTCGCTTGATTCGTTCTAAAGGTGTGGGGATTTATTTTGTGACCCAAAACCCATTAGATTTACCGGATACCGTGTTAGGCCAATTAGGTAACCGCGTTCAACACGCATTACGTGCTTTTACACCACGCGATCAAAAAGCAGTGAAATCCGCAGCAGAAACGTTCCGTTCAAATCCTGCTGTTAATGTGGTTGAAACCATTTCAACTTTAGGTGTGGGTCAAGCATTAATTTCATTCTTAGATGAAAAAGGTATGCCAACGCCAGTTGAAGTGGCTTATGTTTACCCGCCGAAAAGCCAACTAGCGCCGATTACTGAAGAAGAGCGAGCAGCGTGGGTGAAAGACGATGAGCTTTATGCCTTCTATAAAGATTATGTGGATAATGAGTCGGCTTTCGAAGTATTAAATGCTCAAGCGGATTTAGCGGCAGTACAACAAAAACAAGCCGAACAAGCGCAACAAGAGGAAGAAAGCGGTTTATTTGGTAGCTTAAGCCGTATGATTTTTGGAACACAAAAACGCGGGGATAAACTTTCTCCGACAGAACAAATTGTGAATAGCGTGGCAAAATCAGTTGGTCGCAATATTCGTAATGAAGTGACCAAACAAATCATGCGTGGTATCTTAGGGGCATTGAAAAAATAACGAAAATTTGACCGCACTTTGCGGCAATAATGATAAAAAGGAGATTGTTATGTCTGATGTATTTCACTTAAACCTGACTAAAGCACAACTGAAAGGTGCCACATTAGCTATCGTGCCAGGTGATCCTGCGCGTAGCGAACGTATTGCTAAAAAACTTGATAACCCTGAGTTTCTTGCAAGTACACGTGAGTTCACTTCTTGGTTAGGCTATTTAAATGGTCAACCGGTGGTGGTGTGTTCAACCGGTATTGGTGGCCCTTCTACGTCTATCTGTGTGGAAGAGCTGGCTCAGCTTGGCGTGCGTACATTCTTACGTATTGGTACAACAGGTGCGATTCAACCACACATTAATGTGGGTGATGTTCTTGTTACAACAGGTGCGGTTCGTCTTGATGGTGCAAGCCGTCATTTTGCTCCAATTGAATATCCAGCAGTGGCAAATTTTGAATGTACCACGGCACTTTTCAATGCGGCTAAAGAAAAAGGTATTGAGCCATTTGTAGGAATTACAGCTTCTTCAGATACGTTCTATCCAGGTCAAGAACGTTACGATACCTACAGCGGCAAAGTGTATCGTGATTACCAAGGCTTGTTAAAACAATGGCAAGATCTCAATGTGATGAACTATGAGATGGAATCAGCCACATTATTTACGATGTGTAATGCCCTTGGCTTACGAGCAGGTATGGTAGCTGGTGTGATTGTGAACCGTACACAACAAGAAATTCCAAATGAAGCCACCATGAAAGATACGGAAGACAAAGCAGTATCAGTCGTAGTGGAAGCAGCAAGAAAATTGTTAGCGTAAAACTCAGATAAAAAGAACCGCACTTTTTAGAAGTGCGGTTTATTTTTTAACTGTTTTTCCGAGCAAAGGCAGCCGCTTCAGCGACTAATTGATCATCAGGTCGAACCCCTGTGTAGAGCTCAAATTGTTCGACAGCTTGTAGCACAATCACTTCTGCACCAGAAATCGTTTGTTTCCCTTGCTGTTGAGCAAATTGGATAAATGGTGTTTCAGCAGGAATCGCCACCACATCAAAAGCGGTTTGAGCTTGTTGAATAAGATTTTCAGGAAAGGCGAGATCAAATTCTTCTTTTCCACCTTTCATCCCAATTGGCGTAACGTTGACTAAAATGTCTGCCGATTGATTGCCTAAAGATGGGATATATTCATAGTCATAAAGTGCGGCTAAATTTTTACCTGTTTTTTCATTTCGAGCAAAAATCTTAAGATGCTCAAATCCACTGTTTTTAAAGGCTGCGACGACGGCTTTTGTCATACCACCACTGCCTTGTACAATCACTCTACTCTTTTTATCTAATTGATATTCTTCGATAAGTTTAACAATGGCAATATAGTCGGTGTTGTAAGCACGAAGAAAACCTTGATCATTCACAATGGTATTCACAGACTGAATGGCTTGTGCAGAAGGGGAGATTTCATCTAAAAATGGCATGCAGCTTTCTTTAAAAGGCATTGAAACGGCACAACCTCGAATACCAAGTGCACGAATGCCTTTGACGGCGCTTTCAATATCCGTGGTAGTAAAGGCTTTATAGATAAAATTAAGCCCGAGTTTTTGATACAGATAGTTGTGGAATGTTGTACCAAAATTGCCCGGTCTGCCAGAAAGGGACATGCAAAGTTGGGTGTCTTTGTTAATCATATCGATTCCTTAAATATTCAAATTTATATCATCATCGATAAAATATTGGTTCATCTCAAATGCCGGTTTTGCTGCTTTGTCTTTGCCGACAATACGAGCAGGTACACCTGCTGCAGTGGCATATTCAGGCACAGGTTGAAGTACAACAGAGGTGGCACCAATTTTGGCGTATTTTCCCACTTCGATATTACCGAGAATTTTTGCCCCTGCTCCAATCATCACACCTTCTCGTACTTTTGGATGGCGATCGCCGGATTCTTTACCTGTACCACCGAGGGTAACACCTTGTAAGATAGACACATCATTTTCAATTACCGAAGTTTCGCCGACAACAATACCGGTAGCGTGGTCAAACATAATGCCGTGCCCAATTTTGGCCGCAGGATGAATATCCACATCGAAAGCCACTGAAATTTGATTTTGTAAATAAAGTGCGAGTGCTTTTCGATTTTGGTTCCACAAATAATGGGTAATTCGATAGCTCTGAATAGCGTGAAAACCTTTTAGATAAAGCAATGGTGTGGACCACAATTCCACAGCAGGATCGCGGTGGCGCACAGCTTTAATATCACAAGCAGCACAGTCAATGATATTGGGCTCGGCCTGATAGGCTTCTTCAATAATTTCACGTAGCGAAATTGCCGGCATGATCGGGTTAGCCAGTTTATTTGCAAGTAAATAACTCAAGGCACTGCCAAGATTTTGATGTTTTAAAATGGTGGAATGGAAAAAGCTTGCGAGCATTGGTTCGCATTCTGCTAATTCTTTTGCCTCTTGGCGAATGTGTTGCCATACTTCTAACGTCATTTTTTCTCCTTATTCGCCTTTTCGTTCACGACCCAATAAGCTCAGTGCCACTTCTTGTGCACTTTTACCACAAAAGAGCATTTGGTAAATTTGTTCTGTAATTGGCATTTCCACGCCTTGTCGTTGTGCTAATAAATAGGTTTCTTTGGTGTTATAAAACCCTTCCACCACCTGACCAATTTCATCCATGGCTTGTTGGCTATCAGTCCCTTTGCCAAGCATTAAACCAAATCGACGGTTACGGGATTGGTTATCGGTACAAGTGAGCACTAAATCACCTAAACCAGACATGCCCATAAAGGTTTGTGTATTCGCTCCCATGGCTACACCTAAGCGAGTAATTTCCGCAATCCCACGGGTAATCAATGCCGTTCTCGCATTTGCACCAAATCCCATTCCATCTGAAATACCCGCACCAATTGCAATCACGTTTTTAATGGCGCCACCTAATTGAACGCCGATCATATCTTGGTTTACATACACCCGAAAATGCTGACTGCAATGAATTCGCGCTTGAAATTCTAAGGCAAACTTTTCATTACGAGAGGCAAGGGTAATCGCTGTTGGTAAACCTTGAGCCAATTCTTTCGCAAAAGTGGGACCTGAAAGCACTGCGGTTGGAATTGCTTTACCTAAGGTTTCTTCCACTACTTCTTGTAGTAATCGGCCAGTGTTGCGTTCTAATCCTTTGGTTGCCCAAATTAAACGATGATCAGGTTTTAAGTGCGGTCGAATTTTTAAGAGAATTTCGCCGAAAGCATGGCTTGGCACCACAATTAAAATATCTTTCGATTGATCAAGGGCGGTTTTCAAATCTAATTCTAAATGCAAACTTTCTGGAAATTCAATATCTGGCAGAAAACGGCGATTTTGACGTTCCTGTTGCATTTGATGAATGTGATCGGGATTGTGCCCCCAAAGATAGGTTGGAGAGCCATTGCGAGAAAATGAGATAGCGAGTGCTGTTCCATAAGAACCGCAACCAAGAATGGTAATTGGAGATTGGGATGGGTTCATTTCAATCACCTTTAAAATAAAAGGGCAGACGGTATCGCCTGCCCTTATCACAATTAATGTTGGGTTTCCTGATTTTCTTCCGCTTCAGCTGCTGCTTGCTGCTTGTTCATGTAATCAATGAACAACGCATCGAAGTTTACCGGAGAAAGGTTTAATGCCGGGAATGTACCACGATTTACTAAGTTAGAAATCAATTCACGTGCATAAGGGAAAAGCATATTTGGGCATTGAGATGTTAAGCAGTGTGCCATTTGAACATCTTCTAAACCGCTGATTGTAAATACACCAGATTGTTTCACTTCGCAAATAAACGCCACATCACCAGAATCTTCCATGGTGGTTTCTACGTTAATGTTTAAAGTGACTTCGTATAGATCTTCACCCACTTGAACCGCTTCTGTGCTTAAATCAAAGCCAAGTTTTGGTTTCCATTCTTGGTGGAAAATATGAGGAAGATTTGGTGCTTCAAAAGAAACATCTTTTACATAAATACGTTGAATTTGAAGTACGGCTTCTTGTTGCTCTTCAGCTGCTACTTCAGGTTGTTGATTTTGTTCAGACATAGAGGATCCTTACTTATGTTTTTTTACTAATGGTAAATTTGCACCCGCCCAAGCCGCTAAACCGTCTTTTAACACATAAACTTTTTCAAAGCCTTGTTTGGTTAAAAGTTCTGCGGACGTAGCAGAAGAAACACCGTTAACATCCACAATGATAACCGGTTTTTCTTTGTGATGTTCGATTTTGCCTACATTGTGATTTTTGATTTCAGTTGGAAGCAAGTTCACGCTGCCAATAATATGACCGCGTTGGAATTCATCAATAGGGCGTAAATCAATCACCACGGCTTCTTCATCGTTCATTAAGCGAACCGCTTCAGGGTTGGTGATGACGCGATATTTTTGTGTCGCACTTTTAAAAAAGGTGAAAAGTGTCATAAAAAGGACAGCAAACCATGCGATCGTTAAAAAAGTGTGTTTTTGAGCAAATTCAATTGCTTGAGGCATAAATTCTTGCATGTTGTTCTCAACTTAATTTTTGATAATGAATAAGAGTTTATCTTCACATGAAATAAAGGCTTAAGTATAACCGCACTTTGGTTATCTTTCAAAAAAATTCTGAAGGAAACGTGGGGTTGGCGAAAGCTTATACAATCAAATGGGGAAAAACATGATCGGGATCATAAATCTATTATCTTAGTGTTTATTCTACTTCTAATTAAGTAGAGAATAGCCTGGTTTAGATTATTTAACGTAAAAGGAGACAAGTATGAAATTAAAAAAATTAACAGCACTCATGATGCTTGGATTAGGTGTTTCGGTCGCACAAGCCGCGGAATTACCGAATATTACGATTTTAGCGACTGGCGGCACCATTGCTGGAAGCGGTGAAACCGCAGTTTCTTCTGCTTATAAAGCAGGGCAGCTCAATGTTGAAGCGTTAATTGATGCCGTGCCTGAAATTAAGCAATTAGCTAATGTTAAAGGTGAACAAATTGTGAAAATTGGTTCACAAGATATGAGCGATGATGTGTGGTTAAAATTAGCGAAAGCGATTAATGCACAATGTAAAGATACTGATGGTTTCGTGATTACTCATGGTACCGATACCATGGAAGAAACCGCTTATTTCTTAGATCTTACAGCAAAATGTGAAAAACCAATTGTATTAGTGGGTGCAATGCGTCCTGCGACAGAAAAAAGTGCGGATGGTCCGTTAAACCTTTATAACGCCGTCGTCGTGGCAACGGATAAAAAATCATCTGGTCGCGGTGTATTAGTGGCGATGAATGGTGAAGTATTAGGTGCACGTGATGTGACTAAAATGAGTACCACTGCGGTGCAAACGTTCCATTCTCCAAACTATGGTACCTTGGGTTATATCCATAACAGTAAAGTGGATTACGAACGCTCACCTGAAAGCAAACATACCGTAAACACACCATTTAACGTAGATAAATTAGACAGCTTACCGAAAGTGGGCATTATTTATGCTTATTCTAATGCACCAATTGAGCCATTAAATTCATTATTGGATGCGGGCTATCAAGGCATTGTTTCAGCGGGTGTGGGTAATGGTAATGTGAATGCCGCACACTTAGAACGTTTAGAAAAAGCGGCGAAAGATGGCGTTGTAGTAGTACGTTCATCTCGCGTGCCAACCGGTTACACCACGCGTGACGCTGAAGTGGATGATTCTAAATATGGTTTTGTGGCTTCAGGTACATTGAATCCGCAAAAAGCACGTGTGTTATTGCAATTAGCCTTAACACAAACAAAAGATCCAAAAGTGATTCAACAATACTTTGAGGATTTCTAGGAAAATCATTGAAAGTGCGGTCAGAATTTGAATCAAATTTTAACCGCACTTTCGGATAAAATAGACTAATCCAAGTAATAAATATAGATAATGCACTAGTTTGTTGTTAATATATGTTCTGGAATTATTTTAAAAATTAATATGGAGAAAATATTATGATTTGGGCTCAACTTTTAGTCGTCCTACTCTTTATTTACCTAGGGGCTAGATTAGGCGGTATTGGTATCGGTTTCATGGGTGGTATGGGTGTTGTGGCACTTTCACTGCTTGGCTTAAAACCGGGCGCTATTCCGTTTGATGTAATTTCAGTTATCATGTCTGTAATCATGGCGATTGCGGCAATGCAAGTTGCGGGTGGTATGGATTTCTTAGTAAAAATGGCTGAAAAAATCCTACGTAAAAATCCAAAATACATTACCTTCCTTGCGCCAACGGTAACTTACTTTATGACTGTGCTTGCAGGTACTGGTCACACAGCGTTCTCAACACTTCCAGTGATTGCTGAAGTGGCAAAAGAACAAGGTATCCGTCCTTCACGTCCACTTTCTATTGCGGTTATCGCTTCACAAATTGCGATTACAGCCTCTCCAATTTCTGCAGCGGTGGTATTCCTTTCTGCTGAATTAGAGAAAAACTTTGGTTTAAGTTACTTACAATTATTAGGTATTTGGATCCCAACTACTTATGCAGCATGTATGATTACTGCGGTGATTTGTAACTTCCTTGGTAAAGATTTGAAAAATGATGAAGTTTACCAAGATCGTCTAGCAAAAGGCTTAATCACTATGCGTGGTGAAATGCAAATTGAGATCAAACCTTATGCAAAACGCTCTGTAATGATTTTCCTTATCGCAATTTTAGTGGTCATGCTTTATGCAACAGCAATCAGTAAAACTGTTGGTTTAATTCAAAACCCAATTCTTTCTCGTGATAACGCAATTATCTCTTTCATGCTTGCGACTGCAGCGATTATCACTATGGCATGTAAAGTGGACACAGCAAACATTACCAATGCAGCAACCTTCAAATCAGGTATGTCAGCAGTAATTTGTGTGCTTGGTGTGGCATGGTTAGGTAATACTTTCGTTGAAGGTCATATCGATCAAATCAAAGCAGTATCAGCTGAGTTCTTACAACAATATCCTTGGAGTTTAGCGGTTATCTTGTTCTTCGCAAGTACCTTACTTTACTCACAAGCTGCAACAGCAAAAGCATTATATCCAACTGCAATTTTATTAGGTGTTTCTCCGGAAGCCGCAATTGCAGCCTTCGCCGCGGTATCAGCATTATTCATTCTTCCTACTTACCCAACTTTAATTGCGGCAGTAGAAATGGATGACACCGGTTCAACTCGTATCGGTAAATATGTATTCAACCACCCATTCTTAATTCCTGGTGTGATTGCAATTAGCTTATCTGTATTATTCGGCTTCTTAATGGCGGGTGCAGTTTTATAATCCTCCATTAAGCTAAAATAAATGAAAACCATCTTGTCTTCGGATAAGATGGTTTTTTAATGGGGAACTTCTTCTCACTGTGATACTCTAAAGGGCAACCTATTTTTATATATAAGGAAAACCAATGAAGTTATTTAAAATCCTTTTTGCTGCATTAATTGCTTATGTGCCAACAGCATGGTCTGCGGTGGATTATAATATTAAATACAGTTCCAATTATTTAATGCCGGCGTATGTGCATTTTAAAGCTGATGGCTCACAGTATTCAGTCAATGCGAAAATTAATATTCCGTTGTACAACATTGTGTTTACTTCTCGTGGTTCACAAAACGCGAGTCAATTTAAAATGGTGAATTATCAAGATGTGCGTAATGGTAAGCCTTATGCGATTTCTAAAATTTCGCCAACAACAATTGAATACGGTAAAGTGAAAAATGGGTTAGAAACCGAACCGTTAACATTACCGACTTTTGACTTATTCACCATGGCATTTCAGTTGAGTTATTACGATAAATTGCCAACCAGTTTCCAAATTACAAATGGTAAAAAACTTTACCCAATGGAAAATGTGAATGTGAAGAAAGTAGAAAAACAGATCCAATATAACAAGCAAACTGTCACGGAAATCACCTATTCATTTAAAACAGGTAACAAAGACATTATGGTGAAGAAATTCTCAGGTGAACAATTTCCACGTTATATCAAATACACCAGAGATGGTGATGATTATGAGTTAGAGTTTGATGAGTTTGTCAAATAACATCAAATGATAAAAAGAAGCCACGCAAGATTGCGTGGCTTTTTATTTTATTGCTTATTGTGCATACATAAATACTTGAGCGAGGAGAAGTATCGATGAGATAACAAATTGACAGCCTACAATTGGCATGACAAATTTCAACCATTTATTGAATGGAATACCAAGCATTTGTAATGTAACAAGGACTAATCCTGTTGGCGCAAGGAACAACATAATATATTGCCCCCAGTTGTAAGCTGATACCACGATGTCTCTTGGAATGCCCACAGTATCAGCTAGCGGAGCCATAATTGGCATAGCGAGTACGGCAAGACCTGAAGATGAAGGTACAACTAGCCCTAAGAAGATGAAGATAAGGAGCTGACCAATAATAAAGACACCACCATTCATTCCACCAACAAGATGAGTCATATAATCGAGAATCGTGTCTGAAATCATTCCTTGCTCTAGAATGATATTAACTGCTCGAGCAAGTCCGATAATTAATGCGACGCCGACTAATTCAGAAGCACCATGAGTAAACCCATTTACGACATCTTTTTCAGGCAATCCACTGATAAACATAATAATGATGGTAATGGCTAGGAAGGAAGAGGCCATTTGAGGGAACCACCAGCCTCCAAACATAACCCCCCATACCATGAGAGGAAAGGCGCCACTAAATAGAATCAGAATGAGTTTTCTTCTAAAGGTAAATTCAACGGTTGCATTGGGATCGATATCTTTCATATAGAGATCATAGAAGGCTTGGCGATCGTCATAGGTATAAGAAAATTCAGGATTGGCACGCAGTTTTTTACAATACCAATACATGTAAGCAATCACACACGCACCACCAAGAATAAGTCCCAGTGTACGAAATCCCATTCCTTCAGTGAATGGAATACCCGCAGCATTTGAGGCAATGACAACGGAGAATGGATTGATTGTTGAAAAGGCTGTGCCCATTGATGCGGCAAGGAATATGGCACCAACACAGACAATCGAATCATAACCTAAGGCTAAAAAGACAGGAACAAGAATCGGGTAGAAGGCTACCGCTTCTTCCTCAATACCACAAGCCGTACCGCCTAACAGCATTAACACACAGACAGCAAAGACAACAGAGAACTCATTTCCTTTCGTTTTCTTGGTGAGAGACATTAATCCGGCATTAAAGGCTCCTGTCTTGTTTATGACACCAATCATCCCACCGAGTATGAAGATAAAAATCATAATATCCGCGACTTCAATGGTGCCATCCACCATGGCGTGAATCATATCAGTAATGCCTTTTTCGTGTTGTTCAATGCGTTGATAGGTATCAGGAATAGCGATAGGCTTTTTTATAATGCCGTTGGTGAAATTAGAAAGTTGAATTTTGATATTGAGTTGATTCAGGGTTTGTTCTGTTGCTGGATAGCTTTGATCGGGAATTCCGTGGGTTTTGACAATAAAATGATTTTCGGTATTGTCGTAGGAGAGCTTGGAATAGGTTCCCGAGGGAATGAGCCATGTGAGGCCAATGGCAATAAGAAGAATAATAAAGAGAATGCTAAATGCGGAAGGGAATTTCATCTTTTTCTTTGATGCTTCCATTATGGAGAACTCCTTGTGTTCGGATTAATCAATAAGCCGAGCGCGTATTCTACACAAAGTGAGCAAAAAAACAAAGCGTGATTTTTAAAAGAATGCGATAATATCGGGGTGGGCAATCGTTTACATGAATTAAATTTATGTGGTGAGATTTAATTTAAAATTGATTTATTTAGAAGAATAAGAGGTATATAGCATTTCATCATCACACTCTTATGATTTTTGATTGTAGTTCTTAAAAAAGTACCAAATAGCAAATGCAATGGTTGCCACAATCCAATATACCGTAACGTATCCCCATGTACTGATCAATCTGAGTGAAATAAAACCAGCTAAATATGCCCCTAGTAATGCAACAGAAAATTGTAGTGAACTATCCAATGTAGCATAAGCTTTAGATGAATAATCAAGGATAATAGCCAGCAAGCACGGCACAAGTAATGCGTAAGTAATACTTAATAATAAGATTGGTACGGCGATAAGATAAGGAAAATCCGTGCCGACATATTCAAATAAAATAAATAAGCAGAAGGCAAAAATTTGGCTAAATAATACCCATTGGGTGACGGAAAATCGAGAATATTTTTTGAGTAATAGGCCGCTGAGTGGAGCAAAGGTGATAGCACAAAGGGGTTCGAATACGGAAAGTAATAGCCCAATGTGTTGGCTTCTCCAGCCCAAGGCATTTAGGCGTGGGATGAAACTGCTGACCACCATACCACTGGGAATAAACACCAGCAACAATAATATCGGCCAGCTGAGCGGAATATGAGGTTGTCGCCAAAAGTGAAAAAAACGCGTGAATAAAAAACGCAATGGCGGATTTTGCGATTCAGCCGCAACTGTAGGTTCGGAATATAGGCTGATTTGTAGGATCAGCAGTAGCGCAAAAACACTGATTAAATCCACCGCACTTTGCCAGCCGTAATGATGATAAATTAACAATACCAATCCGCTACCAAGCATTTTGCCAATACGTCCGGCAATAACCTGAATCACGCCTCCAAAGCCACGTTGCTCAAAAGGCAGGATGGCACACGTCAGCCCCAACGCCGCACAACCGAAAAATAGACTGCTTAGGTTCAATAGCACACACGCCACCATAAGCAGTGTAAAATCCCGTTGCGGTTGGATGAAATGCAACATGAATAAGGCAATAAAAATGATTATCGAGGAAAGACATAACCAGCCGCGAAATTGCCCGATACGCTTAAGACGATAGCGTTCAATTAACGGCGAAACGATGAATTTCGCCATTTCCATCCCACCAAGCAAATAGAACCAACTAAGCTGTTTAAGATCGAACCCCATCTCTTTTAACATGGTGATGAGACCAATCATATAAAACGCCACTACGCAGAATTTAAAGCCGGCAGTCGTGGCAAGGATCGCCCAATCCTGTTTAGTGAGTGATGTTGCCTTGTTGGCATTGCCAAAACGCTGCATAACGTCCTTTTTGTTCTAAGAGTGTTTGATGCGTGACTACTTCGGCGCGCACACTTACGAACGTACCGACAAACCACGCGGCGAATTCTTCCACACCAACTGGACAGGTCGTGGCGGTAATACGGCTTCGACCACTTATGATGTGTAAAAATAAGATGCCATAGTGCACTATTAAAAAGGGATAGCGTTTGAAGAATGCTATCCCTTTTGGTTGATGTATATTGTGGTTTTCTTAGCTATTCTAATGGAAACAAGCGGTCAAATTTACTTTGAAATTAACAAAACCAATTCTTGTTTTTCTTCTGCGCTCAAGCCTGAAGTTCGCTCTTTGGCAATTAGTATTTCTGCTCTTTTTTCGACCAATTTATCGTAGAGAAAAGCAAGGGTTTCGATAAACTCTTTTTCTAGGTTTTCTGGAGCGACCATATGATCCCAACTTGCCAGTAATTCAAGCGTGCGAAATTGTTCGTGGTCTCTCCAATGTTCTAGCAAAGCGCCCATCGAAATGCCAACATTAGCTTGGCAAATTTGGGCTAATTCACAGAATAAGGCAAAGCCAGGTTCGTTCAATTCGCTTAGCGGTGTGAGATCTGGCACGTGTTTTGCTAACGCTGGATTTTGCAATAACAAAGCAATTAACAAGCGCATTGGGGTGCGTTTCATTTGGTTTGCTTGTGGTTTAGAG
>OGEI01000965.1_pt1 | contig 13537 bp, 15 predicted proteins | sample 1570631 | NCBI WGS metagenome assembly OGEI01 (sample SAMEA2582139, study PRJEB24529) | metagenome | biome: Human gut stool | place: China | collected 2011
AGTTGTCCCCCTGGGCATAGCGGATTTCTGCGTCTCTGGTTAATCTACCCATAAGGATAACTCTGTTCATATTCTCACTCTTTCTTTATTAAGCGTCCTGTCTTACGCAAAGATAGCGAACAACCGGCTCCATAATACGGATGTGAGCCTCAACCTCGTTCGGGCAGTTTGCCTCACCCTCGAAGTGGATGAAGTAGTAGAATCCCTCTTTGCTCTTCTGGATCTCGTATGCAAGTCTCTTCTTGCCCCATTCGTCCACATCAACGATATTACCGCCGAAACGTGTGATATAGCCTTTCACTTTCTCAAGTGCGGCTGCTCTCTCGTCATCTTCAAGTTTTGCGCTAAGAACAACTGCTAATTCATATTTGTTCATAGCTGTCTGTACCTCCTTTTGGTCTCTGGCTCTCTTCATGACGCCGACTTTGTGTGATAATTCAAAATCGATGTGTTTCAACACACTTTGTCCTAACAGAAAAGAGCAAGGAAAAATTTAACGTATCACAGTTTCTTATCATACCACATTTTTTTATCTCATGCAAGCATTTTTTCATACGAAACCTCTAAAACCTTTTTCTACCTGTTTTCTCGGAAGCATAACCTGATGATTGCAGCCGGTGCAGCAAAGTCTTATATCCATTCCGACACGCTTTATCTCCCATGCGTTTGTTCCACAGGGATGCGGCTTTTTCATCTTTATTATGTCGCCTATCTTAAGTTCAACCTTGTCTGCCATCTTTACTACTCCTTCATCTCAACATTTTGAATTTCATTTATCCAGTCATAGTAAGCCGTTGTATCTTTTGTCACAGTGCTCATTTTTATTCTCTTTGCACTAAACAATGTGGCTTTTTGTTTTTGAAATACCGGCACTTCTACTGCCTGCTCAAGTATGTTGTTAAAGACTTTTTTATAAAGCTTTTGTTTTCTCCCCATTTTTACGGTGGCATCGGTCTTTTTAAGATATGTTGAAAATTCAGGTATCTTAATTCCAAACATATTTGTCTTTGACATATATTTTTTATAGAGGCTGTATCCGTATGATGTATCTGTTTCAGCACACCACAACTGTGCTTTATTTATAAATTTCTTTGAATTCATCTGTTTTTTTGTTACTGATACAATCTTAAGGTTAACCCCTATATCTTTAAGCAATGCAGATGTTTCTTTTATCATCGGATAGAGCATATTTTTTCTTCCATTTTCAACATATATCCTGTATGTTTTAGATGCTCCCACCGGAATACTTTCCAAAACACCGTCTTTAAATGTGTATCCTGCTTTTTCAAGATATTTAGTGGCTGCATCCTTGACCGCTATCCTTTTATCTTCGTCTGTCATATCATCATTATATATTTCTTCGCCATCTATTGTGTCACTGTATGCCCTATTATAATCCTCATCACCTGTATTTGGTGAAAGCCATGATTCTGATGTGTAAGGATAATTTAATATCTTTACCTTACCTGCAAGTTCTTCTGCCCTCTGTATCCTCTGTGCACTTATAGCAGAAGCTATCGCTTTCCTGAGTGCTTTTGACTGTTCAGACTCACTCTTGTTTGCGACACGCACATTCTTTGCATTTATTCCTACATAACTGAATTTCTTATCAGAAGTAAAACTTGTATTTATATCTGAACCGTATAATTTCCCATTTGAGTTCGCTTTTGCTATCCACTCAAGGTCATCTCCGCTGATGTTTCTGTCCAATACATCAACTGTTCCCTCCGTTACCTCTGTCACTTCCGCAACATGATTAACAGTTTCTTCGTCAGATGCATTTTCGTCTTTTGCCTTATCGTCTCCTGCTTTGGCATCTTCATTGTTGTCCTGAGTCTTTTCATCTTCACCTGCTGCTTCTGCCTTTTTTTCCTCCGCTATAACTTTAGCAACACGCTTGTTTGCTTTTTTTAGAATACCTGACATTTCCTTTATCTGCACAAATGCCGTTTTAGGACAGCCGTTAAAATAAAGCTCATTGTAGGTGTAATAAACTATCTTTTTTTCGTATTTTACATATCTGTACGGTCCTGCTCCCATAGGAGATCTCTTATTCGCACGAACTGATGATATATCACCTTTTTTAAATCCAAATCTGCCTTTTTTATAATTATATTTCGACTCATCACCATAATAATGCAGCGGACATATCGGTATTTGCAATGCTTTTATTGTATCATCACTGTAACCGTCTGTTGTCAGGGTAAGACTGTATTTTCCGGTCTTTCTTATTCCTGATATTTTTCTGACTTTTTTATTTTTCCTGTATTTTTGAAGTCCCGTTATTTTCTGTTTACCTATCTTCTCATCGCCCTTATAAGATTTATCACAAAATGCATATAACGAAAAAATAACATCATCTGCCGTTACATTTTCGCCGTCACTAAAAAGCAAATCATCATCAAGCTTTATCGTATAAACCGTTCTGTTTTTCTTCTTTCTATACTGTACCGATATATCAGCGGGACCATAATAAGTGTACCCATTATCATTGTAGAGCCTTACTTCTCCCTCGACACCTTTATAAACCGGTTTTCCTGCTCTGTCATTTGTGACAAGATATGCCTGTGTAAGTCTTACTACCTCTTTGTCACCTGCACTTTTAGCACTAAACGGATTAAAGTTTTTATTTAACTTATCACAGCCTATCACTATAGGCGAATCTGCCTGTCCATCACCTTTTCCGCCCGCCTGTGCACTTCCTTTTTTTGTTGAAATTGTCACCTTTGGCTTCGGCTTTGGCTCTTTTTTAACTTTCTTTCCACAACCTGTCATACCTAATATCATAGAAAGGCATAAAATTACACTTATCGTCTGTTTTATTTTACTTCTCATCTTCCACCTCTGAATTTATTTTAGCATTTGCAAAAATGTTATGATTTTTATATCAAGCAGATGCTTGCAATCGAAGCAGCAGACCTGCTTAATAGTATTAAATCTTCAAAAAAGCAAACGGGTCATTTTTATCACTGTGAAGAAAATTTATAAGAAGATATGCACCTCTTATAGTCGCAATCTCCTCTTTCAATATCTTCTTTACCATTGCCTTATCTGCAATAACCACCTCAATGTCCTCTGATGCTTCATTGCCTGAATTAGACGGCTCGCCTGTGGCAAAACCAAACACGGCAGTATCACATTCATCTGACATACCCTGATTTTGCGTAAATGGTCTTTTAAGACAGTCATCATAATCGGTAAACGGCTCAAATGTAAGCCCTGTCTCCTCTTTCATCTCCCTTATTGCAGTCTGCTCAGATGTTTCGCCCTCATCAATAAGACCAGCCGGAAGCTCATAAATATACTTGTTTATAGGATATCTGTACTGTCTCACAAGAACAATCTTCTCCGGATCATCCTTAAGCACCGCATAAATAACCGTACCATCTGCTTTCAGTTCACCCGTCTGGCACATAAGGTCACCGTCTTTTCTTCTCGTTGCAAAATAATACGGATGCTCCCTGCCATTCCTATCCACGGCATTTAACTCGTACATATTCAAAAATTTATTGTCCGTCTGCTTCTTCATACCTCTTACATGTTCTCTATCACTCATATTAATCTCCTTCTAAAAATCCTACTACACTTCTTATCCAAATTCATATATCTGCGAAACTTTCTTTATATAAAATTAAATTATGCAGCTATAACACAACCTATAATCAGTTTTGCAGATACAAATCAGTGCATAATAATGTCCGCATATCTTCCATTAGTGACTTTCACAAGATCATCCGGTTTCAAAATTATCTGGAGTCCTAATCTTCCTCCACTGACAATTATCTTCTCATGCTCTTTTGCACTCTCATTTATGACCGTCGGATAATTTTTCTTCATTCCTATCGGTGTGCAGCCGCCTCTTATATATCCCGTAACGGCATTTATGTCTTTTACATGCACCATCTCTATATTCTTCTCACCGACTTCTTTCGCAGCTTTCTTCATGTTTATCTCTTTGTCAACAGGAATCGCAAAAACATAATATTTGCCGCTTTTTCCGACCGTAACGAGCGTCTTAAAACTCATATCATAACTCTGTTCAAGCATATCTGCTATCGACACGCCATCCTTAAAATCATCACATTCGTATTTGTTAAGTTCATATTCAACCTTATTTCTGTCTAGAATACGAACTGCATTTGTCTTAACTTCCTTACCCATTTTATCTCACGCCTTTCAATTTTATTGATAATATTTTTATCTGAACGCACTGTAGGAACTGCCCTTTTTCATTGCTTTTCTGCAATCTGAAAGTTCACTTACCGTCACTAGCTGATACCCTCTTTTTACAAGTGTCGGTATTATCTTTTTCGATGCATCTGCCGTACTTTTGTATAAGTCATGCATAAGAACAATATCACCATCTTTAATATTTTTCAAGACGGCATCTGTCACCATTGCGGCATTTCTGTTCTTCCAATCCTTGGTATCAAGCGACCATATGATGACTGGTGTGTTTATTATCTTATCAATAACAGCACTATGATTTCCTCCGGGCGGTCTGGTAATGATAGTCTTTTTCCCAATTACTTTTTTAAGAACATTGTTTGTGCCGTTTATCTGTTTTTTTATCTCTGCCCTGCTGCATCCGGTAAGAATTTTGTGTCCATATGTATGATTTCCAATCTCACAGCCCATCCTGTCAATCTTTTTAACGATGCTCTTATACGATGCTATCCTGTTTCCAACCTCAAAAAATGTTGCAACTGAATTATTCTTTTTCAATATATTAAGAATGGTATTTGTATTTTTTGACGGACCGTCATCGTATGTAAGTGCAACAAGTTTCTTTTTTGTATTAATCTTTCTATACAATGCCCCGGACTTTCTAAAATAGCACATATATCTGCCTATCTTCTTTTTGCTGCATACCTTGACACCGTTTTTTCCAAAATAATATTTCTTTCCGTTGATATTCACAAATCCCGTGTACATCACACCACTGCTTGTAAAATAATAACCTTTTCCGTTGATGTTCCTATAGCCTATCGCCGCCGCTCCATTGCTTTTGAAGTAGTATTTCTTTCCATCTATCTTCATCCACTTGTTTTTTACCATTTTTCCATCTTTATAATAATACCTGCCATTTGCATTTACAACAAATCCGTTCTTACTGCTGTTAGGACTTTTTGTCGGCTTTACTGTCGGTTTGATAGTAGGTGCAACCACATAATCAGGTTTTATCGTCGGTGCTATTATGACACCGCCCGATGTTGTTTCAGACGGCTCTGCCGCCCCCGGTGTCGCTGTCTTTGTAACAGGCATTTCTGTCTGTATAGCTGCATCACTTGCCACCTGTGCCGTATTTACCATATTTTCAGAGTATGCAAAAATATGTTTTGGTGATATTTTTTTGTTAAAACCGCCGCTTACCGTCACGACCATTGCAATGCACAACACAATGCATATTATTTTTTTCTTTCTATTCATAAAATTCCTCCTAAAATCAAAGTTAAGCAGATACTTACAATCCGCTCTGCTCCTGCCTGATAGTGTTAAAATAAATTCATTAAAGCATAAACTGACAGCAACTATCAAATTTGTGCAATATCAGTCAGAACTTATCTTCTCAAAAATCAAAATCTCCTGATATATCAGCAAACATAAATTCCACAAGTTTATCCATATCATCATAAATGATACTTCCAAGCCACAATTTTACTGTCATTGCCGTTAATGATGACACAGGCAATACTTTAAAATTTAATTTATCATAAATCTTTACACTGTCATAATCAACGCTGTCACCCGCCCCATATATAAATACAGGGATATTTCTCTTTATTGTTTCAGCCGCAAACTCCTCAAGCCCCGGATTTTTGCTGCACATAGTTCCTGAATGGTAAGTAAGATGAATAACCGCTTTCACATCATCAGACAAAAGCCCGTATGCCATCCCCGGAAAAGGCTTTATAATCTGTATGTCCGAAAAACTTTTGTCAATATCTGCCTTTTTCAATATAATATCGGCTATATCAGGTTTTTTAAACAATGCAGGTTTTTCTTTTGATTTATCTGTAAATGTTCTACTATATTCTTCTGATTTATCGTCTTTTATCGTCATGTCATTTTCTGATGATTTATAGTCTGCTTTCGTATATGTTTTGTTCTTTCTATATAAATCAACTTTTGTATTTTTGACAAACTTACCATCTTTAAAACAACCATACTCAGAATTTTTTACGCTGAATACATCATCAGTGTACGCACAATGCTCCATCACTCTTGTTCCACGGTGAATACGCTGTACATCGCCCGTATTATAATAGGAAACAAATAAACCGTTTCCATATCTGCCTTTGACAAATTCCACGGCATATGCGAAATTGATAAGTCCGTTTGCACGCTTATCCTCAAGCACATAGTTTGAGGATACCAGCACTATCGGTATCGATACATCGTCAAACATATAGCCAAGCATAGCCGAAGTGTATTGCAATGTATCAGTCCCGTGCGTAATAATTATCCCATCGTATTTTTCTGACTCAATCTGTTCCTTTATATATTTTGCAAGAAAAAGCATTGTTGAGCAGGTATTATTTTCACTCAGTTCCTGATACGGTGACTCCATAACAAACTCTATTTTTTCAGTTTCAAGTCCCGAAAACAATGAACCTGCACATTCATCATCTTTAGTTTCTCCTGCCTTGCTGCTTTTTATCTTCTCCTCGTACATATTAATAAGCCTGTATTTTTTATCAGCATCAGGTGCGGCATAGCCGTCTGTAATCGTACTTCCAATAGTTCCACCTGTAAAAGCGACCAATACTTTCAAAATCCAAACCTCCGTTTTTCGCTTTTTAAGACATTGTACCCTATTTTCAGCAAAAGGTCTATTAAATCTTGTCGAACATATGCAGTCCGTCAGATTTTCATAATATACTCTGCTGCTTGCTCATAACACTATTAAAAATTAACTTTTTCTTATCATTCCAAATATTTACTTAATCATGCACAAATCCACTTGTTTTGATTTATTTTTGTGGTATATTTGTAATATAATGCAAGAGGCAAAACACCTTTTGGCACAAATATAATGATATATCAATTTTTTGGAGGTAGCATTTTGAGTAATAATATTTTATCAAATTTAGAACCAAAATCAGTATTTAATTATTTTGAACAGATATGCTCTATACCACACGGTTCAAGAAACACTAAGCAGATAAGCGATTTCTGCGTTTCTTTTGCCAAAGAGCACAATTTAAAATATTCACAGGACGAGTCTAACAATATCATTATCTGGAAAGACGGAACAAACGGGTATGAAAACTCTCCATCCGTTATCATCCAGGGGCATCTTGACATGGTATGTGAGAAAGAGCATGACTGTGATATAGACTTTGAAAAAGACGGACTTTCCCTTATCGTTGATGGGGACGATATTCATGCCGACCGCACAACCCTCGGCGGTGATGATGGTATTGCTGTCGCTTTTGCACTTGCAATACTCGATTCAACAGATATTCCTCATCCTCCTATCGAGGCTGTTTTTACTGTTGATGAAGAAATCGGTATGCTCGGAGCCGCAAGTCTTGACTGTTCCCCTCTAAAATCAAGAATAATGTTAAATCTTGACTCAGAAGATGAGGGTTCACTTCTTGTAAGCTGTGCCGGCGGTGTTTCTACTACTGCACATCTCCCTCTCACATTTGAAAAAACAAATGGACTTACGGCTGAGATTACAATTTCAGGTCTTGTCGGAGGACATTCAGGTACAGAGATAAACAAAGACAGGGCAAACTCAAACAGACTTATGGGAAGAACTTTATATGCACTTTCTAAGAAATATGATTTAGTCTTGTGAGTGTCAACGGTGGTCTTAAGGATAATGCCATACCTAACAAGACAACTGCTATTCTTATTCTGACAGACGCCGGTGTAAAAGATGCTTTTTCTTCTTCAGTCTCAGAAATGAACGATACTTACAAACATGAATATGCTGTCACAGACCCATCACTTTCAGCCACGGTATCATTTAGCGACAACACTTCCGCCGATGCAATGACAAAACAGTCTACTAAAGCGTTTATCACAGCTCTTGTAAATCTTCCGGGTGGTGTTCACCGCATGAGTCACGATATTGACGGGCTTGTTCAGACTTCCCTTAACATGGGCATATTAAAAACCACTGAAAATGAGATGCAGGCAAGCTTTTCTATCAGAAGCAGCGTAAGCAGTGAAAAGTTTATGCTTATGGATATGATTTCATGTCTTATGGACTCACTTGGCGGCTATATCACAAACTTTGGTGAATATCCTGCATGGGAATTTAAAAAGGAATCACATCTTAGAGATGTAATGTCTGAAGTATTTGAAGAACAGTACGGTTACAAACCTATTATCAATGCACTTCATGCCGGTGTTGAGTGTGGTCTTTTCTCTGAAAAACTTCCCGGACTCGACTGCGTATCATTTGGTCCTGCAATCTATGATATTCATACGGCTAAAGAAAGACTTTCAATAGAAAGTGTCATAAGAACATGGAAATTTACGCTTGAAGTTTTAAAACGACTTAAATAATCATACACCCTTCACTCATATGTATAACGAAATGTTCGTATAACGAAACATTCGTATAACGAATTGCTCGTATAAAAAAGAGTCCCCATTGGTTTGATCCAATGGGGTGGGGTTGAGGGGTATATCTCTTCGTTGCTCTGTTGCAACTATGTCATTAGCTTATTTATATGTCAGATTTTTATATCTTATCTCTCTGACAATTATTATTATACATATTTTTTCAGAAATTGCACCCCTTTTGTAAAATAAGACAAGTTTTTGTAAAATATTACATTTTTCTTCTTTTTTCGGATGCAATCGGCTTGCAAAAATATACATTTTCTCAGGTAAATTTATAAGACTATCACCCGATTTTGTAGGCGTTGTATTTCTCTAGTAATATGTCCGGGTGATAGGAAAGTTTTGCTTTTCTTAAGCCTTCTTCTCCATCATCTTCCTCTCTGTTTACATATTTATAACCCTGACATTCATGCAATACAAATTGTTTATTTATCATAGGGTATGCACCCTGAACATCAGCGTATGCCTTTTCAAAATGAACAACAAATGTATCATCATTTAACGGCTCACCAATCTCAAATGCAACGACCTCGCCATATTTTTTCAGCACACCGCCGACAAGTCCAAGCCTTTTATAATCAATCAGTGCACATTTTACAACATCATATTCATCCTGCACTTCCTGACTCCATGCATCATCATCATACTTTTTCTGAATCCAGTTATTGTTCATATCTATGCATTCATGTACATTTTCACTGTTAAGCTTTTCATATTCCCAGTCATCATCATCCATAAATCTCGCAATATGATTTCTCTTCCCATGAAATTTCTTTCCTGAGAGATTTGCAAGATGCTCTGTCTCGTAGATATAATCAAACATATCCCTGTCAGCCTCGTATCTGAAGTGTTTCGGATACCACTCCTTAAGCTGTTCAACTTCGTAATCGAGCAGTCCATAAAGGTGTATCTGCTCTCCCTTAGCCTGACCATATAAAAACAACTGCTCCAATGCTTTCTTTTTATCTCCGTTTCCAATAGGAAAAACATACATAGCATCATTCTCGGCATAATATCTCAAAATGACACAATCGCCCTCCGTGGCTATCTGGGTCGGAAAATATTTTCTCCATAAATAATTGTTGGCAAAACAAAACTCGCAGGCTTTTTTATTATCTTCCCTGAACTTTTTGTCAAGCCAATCCCTGTCACTAAGTTCTATATCTCTAAAAATCATTCTAATCTCCATTTCCGGTTACTGGTAAATTTCTATATTATTTTATCCCTGCATCCTACTATTATATACATTTAACACATTCTTGCAAGTGCAAAACTGCGTTTTTTCGACACCATACACTTGTATGCTATTTATGCCCGCCATATGCACAATGCATATCTACATCAATGGTAAACTTATAGCATGACTTCTCCGATATTATATATAGGTTATATTTTGCATTTTATTGAAATTTTTAACAGGTGATTGCGAAACTATCAAAAACTGAAATTAACACAGCATATAATTGGTTTTGCAAATGACTATTTATTTTTTAATCATATAAGGAGGATTTACACATGGCTATAGATTATTCAATTACAAAGTCATATGATATGTATTTTCGTGATTTCTACTCGATTGACAGAAATGCTTCAAAAAGTGAACAGCGTGCTTCATATAAAACAAATAAACTCGCTAAAGCAGACTCAAGTGCAATGACAAAGATTTCAAAAACACTTCGTAAAATGGATTTTTCACCGGACAACGGCAATGATATATTTTACACCGTAAAATCCTTTGTAAATGCTTACAACAATCTTATGGAAAGTTCGGGCTCATCAAACGAGTATGATATATCGCATCCTGAAAAATTTATCAAAAGTCTTACAAAAGACCAGGAAAAGGCTCTTTCTGATATTGGAATTACAATATCGGCATCAGGCAAGCTCAAACTGGACGAGGATAAACTTATGGAAACTAAACCTGCCAAAATTGGTAAATTATTCTCAGAAGACAGTGAATTTACGAAAAAAATAAACTTCTATGCAAACAAAATTTACCGTGCATCAAACCGCATAGATGTGACATTGTAGGTTATTAAGTTAAAATTTAAAACAAATATTGGAAGTTTTTGGGACTCGTTTATCTTATTGGATTTCATTCAAAAAGTACCAATCGCTTTCAGATTTTGCTTACTTTCCGGCTAAAGTCAAAAATACATCATTTACTTTTGTCTCAACAAAAAAGTACCATCAGGACGACCACTTACCCGTCTGTCCCGATGGTACTTTTTTATATTAAATATGCTTTTTTGGTATCAAAACCCATGCACGCTCAAATCTGTTTATAATTAAACAAGTTTAGCTACATTAAGTTTAACTCCAGGTCCCATTGTAGAAGCAAGTGTAAAGCTTCTGTAGTACTGACCCTTTGCTGAAGCCGGCTTAGCCTTTGTGATAGCTGCGATCAATGTGTTTACATTGTCTGTAAGCTGCTCTTCAGTGAAAGATACTTTTCCTACAGGAACATGAACGATATTAGCCTTGTCAAGTCTGTACTCGATCTTACCTGCTTTGATATCGGTTACGGCTTTTGTTACATCCATCGTAACTGTTCCAGCCTTAGGGTTTGGCATTAAGCCCTTTGGTCCAAGTACACGACCAAGACGACCAACAACACCCATCATGTCAGGAGTAGCTACAACTACATCAAACTCAAACCATCCATCGTTCTGAATCTTTGGTACGAGTTCCTCGCCACCTGCATAATCAGCACCTGCTGCTAATGCTTCGTCTACCTTGTCACCCTTAGCGAAAACAAGAACTCTTACTTTCTTTCCTGTTCCGTGTGGTAATACAACGGCACCACGAATCTGCTGATCTGCATGACGTCCGTCTACACCAAGTCTGATATGAGCTTCAACTGTCTCATCAAACTTTGCTGTAGAAGTTTTCTTTACAATACCTACTGCTTCTGCAACATCATACTGCTGAGTCTTATCGTACAACTTAGCAGCCTCTACATATTTCTTTCCTCTTTTCATAATAATAAAACCTCCTGGTGGTAGTAACGGCGGGTTCTAAGACATACCGGAATTTTATGTATGTCGCCTCCCACAACGTTCAATCTATAACAAATCTTCCTATGCGATATTCTTTTTAAATATTATACCTGATTTTTGCTTATTATTCCTCTACAGTAACACCCATGCTGCGTGCTGTACCAGCGATCATGCTCATAGCAGCTTCAAGGTTTGCAGCATTTAAGTCAGGCATCTTTGTCTCAGCAATTTCCTGGACCTGTGCCTTTGTGATTGTAGCAACCTTAGTCTTGTTAGGAACACCTGAACCAGACTGGATGTTACAAGCTTTCTTTATAAGAACTGCTGCCGGTGGAGTCTTTGTGATGAAGCTGAAGCTCTTATCCTGATATACAGTGATAACAACAGGAATAATCATTCCTTCCTGTCCAGCCGTCTTAGCATTGAACTCCTTTGTGAACTGTACGATATTAACTCCGTGCTGACCAAGAGCAGGACCAACAGGTGGTGCTGGTGTTGCCTTTGCTGCAGGAATCTGTAATTTAATATATCCTTCGACTTTCTTAGCCATTTTTAATTTACCTCCTAAATAATAAATACATGGTAACAATCTGAAACTGCATTGCTTTAATTAGTCACAAACTTTTACATCATTAAAGCTCAATTCAGTTGGTGTCTCACGACCAAACATATCAATATTTATCGTGACTGTTTTGTTCTTGAGATCTATCTGGCGAACAATACCAACCGTATCTTCCCAGATGCCCGATGTGACGATTACAGAATCGCCTATGCTAAATGGAGCTTCAGCTACCGAACTCATAAGTCCCATGCTTGCCACTTCCTCATCCGTAAGTGGAACCGGCTTTGATCCCGGACCAACGAATCCTGTAACACCGCGAGTATTTCTGACAACATACCATGTATCATCATTCATAAACATCTTTATCAAAACATATGCAGGGAACATTTTCTGCTGAACAAGCTTTTTGCTGTCCTTTCCTTCCCTTTCAACCTCTTGCATAGGTACATATACCTCTAAAATCTGATCTTGAAGATTACGATTTACGATAGTATTCTCTATGTCTGCTTTTACTTTATTCTCATACCCTGAATAAGTATGAGCCACATACCAACGCGCTTCTGTATCTGCCATAATCTATCACCTTAACCCATCTGAATAATCTTATCAAGGCCTGTCTTGATAACAAAATCAAGCAGAGCAATGATTGCGCCCAAAATAACTGTTACAATAACTACCGCAGTAGTTTCTTTGATGGTTGTCTCCTTGTCAGGCCATACGATTTTCTTGAACTCTGACTTTAATGAACGGAAAAAACCACCTTTTTTTCTCACAGATTTATCTGTTGCAGATTTATCTTTTACAGGCTTGTCTGCTTTTTTTGTATCAACAGCATTGTCTGCCTGTTTATTTTCTGCAACTGCTTCGTTCTGTAATACTTCTTTGTTTTCGGAATCTCCCATAACTGCCTCCTACTGTAACAAGCATTGCTTGCATATTTACTAAGACTTATTTTGTCTCTTTGTGCATTGTGTGCTTTCTACAGAATCTGCAATACTTCTTTGTTTCCATTCTGTCAGGATGATTTCTCTTTTCCTTAGTAGTATCATAGTTACGCTGCTTACATTCTGTACATGCTAATGTAATTTTTACTCTCACAGGTTTCACCTCCATATAATATTTTGTGTTACGATTAGTTCTGTTTTCATGGCTTTTTACCATGACCTTTTTCTTAATATCGCTAAAGAATTTTAGGCATAAAAAAAAGACCTGTTACATCGCTTATCAAATATATCACAAAAATGCACCCCTCGTCAAGTGGTTTTTGGGGATTTTCATTGTGCAATCAACGGACGCTTAGAATGGAATTTTATTCTGCATCAGGGACGTTTGCACTCAGAGAACTGCGTAGCGGTACATAAATGTGCAAAAAACGCACCTTAAGTACCTATTA
>OGEI01000983.1_pt1 | contig 13367 bp, 10 predicted proteins | sample 1570631 | NCBI WGS metagenome assembly OGEI01 (sample SAMEA2582139, study PRJEB24529) | metagenome | biome: Human gut stool | place: China | collected 2011
ATAAATCTAAAATAAAAATGAAAACAAAGACAAATGAACGAAAAAAGGGGGACACAGACAATGAGTGAAGAACTTAAGTACAATGAGCCATGGATTTTACAGAGAGCAGACCCATATGTATACCGCCATACAGATGGAAATTATTATTTTACAGCATCCGTACCGGCTTATGACCGTATCGTACTGAGAAGAAGCGAAACTCTGGCAGGACTGAAAGACGCGGAAGAAGTAACAGTCTGGGAGAAACATAAAAAAGGAATTATGAGCGAACATATCTGGGCACCGGAACTCCATTATCTGGATGGTAAATGGTACATTTATTTTGCCGGTGGAGATAAGGACGATATCTGGGCAATCCGTCCATATGTGCTGGAATGTGCCGATGCAGATCCGATTACAGGAACCTGGACAGAGAAGGGCAAAATGGGACGTGCCAATGAGGACGAATTTTCTTTTGAAGCATTTTCCCTGGATGCAACTGTATTTGAAAATAAGGGAAAGCATTACTATGTATGGGCAGAAAAAGTCGGTGTAGGCAAACAGATTTCCAATCTTTATATTGGCGAAATGGAATCCCCGTACAAACTGAGAACGGTTCAGGTATTGCTTACCACACCAGATTATGACTGGGAGAGAGTTGGATTCTGGGTAAATGAAGGCCCAGCAGTGATTCAGCATGACGGAAAAATCTATCTGACTTATTCTGCATCTGAAACAGGTATCGCGTACTGCATGGGAATGCTGACAGCAGATGAGGATTCTGATCTTCTTGATCCGAAATCATGGACAAAGGAACGCTATCCTGTTCTTTGTACAGATGAATCTCGAGAAATCTATGGCCCGGGACATAATTCTTTCACGGTAGACGAAGAAGGAAATCCGATTATGGTTTACCATGCAAGAACAGAGGCAGAGATCATAGGCGATCCGCTGTATAATCCAAACCGCCATGCGATGCTGATGAAAATTCGCTGGGATGAAAAGACGGGAGCGCCGGTATTTTCTTACGAGGATTAAGAAATAACGTAACTGTTCAGTATCCTTGCAGGATGAGAAACGACTGAATAGTAACAGGATAATAAATAATCAATATGGGATAAACATTTGGAAAATTGGAGAATGGTATGAGAAAAAAATGGGGTATGATCCTGGGTCTGACTGGCATGATGATTCTGGGATCACAGGGAATATATGCTGCGGAAACTGCTGACAGTACTGCGGAAACTGCTGAAGCAGAAAGTACAGAACCCGCAGATGATGTGGAAATGAAAGAAACAGATAAAGATATGGAAAATACAGTTGATATTGAAAGCCGGATAAAAAAAGGTGGCTTCTCTGCAGGGGTTTCCGTACACGATCCGTCCATCATCAAGGATAACGGAACTTACTATATTTTTGGCTCCCACATGGAGTCTGCGAAGTCCACAGACCTGAGGAACTGGACCAGTTTTTCATCAGGAGTAAATGTGCAGAATCCATTGTTTGATAACCTTTTCGACGGAGAAGAAGAAGGAAATCCGGCAGCTTTTACCTATGTGGGAAAGAATGAAGAAGGCGGTTATTCCGTATGGGCACCAGATGTGATCTACAATAAAAAGATGGGAAAATATGTGATGTATTTCTGTACCACATCCTCTTATGTGAAATCCAATATCTGTTTCGCAACTGCAGACAATATCGAAGGTCCGTATCACTACGAGGATACTTTTCTGTATTCCGGATACAGCTACCATGATGTTAAAGATGGCAGTCTCGAAGAACTGATGGGAACTGACCCACGCCCATATACAGCGGCAGCTTATGACAACAATAACTGGCCAAACTGTATCGATCCGGATGTTTTTTATGACGAAGACGGACGGATGTGGATGGTATATGGTTCATGGTCCGGGGGTATTTTCCTGATTGAGATTGATGAAGGAACCGGATACCCGATCTATCCGGAAGCAGATGAAGAAAACCATGTAGACAGTTATTATGGCAAGAAGCTTCTTGGTGGTTATCACAATTCCATTGAAGGTCCGCATATCATGTATGATAAGACCAGTGGATATTATTATCTGTTCTTATCCTACGGAAATCTTCAGGCGAAAGGTGGCTACCAGATGCGTCTGTTCCGCTGCGATACAGTAGACGGCACTTATACAGATGCAGCAGGAAAAGATATGTATCTCTTTGTGGAACACAAAGACCATGGACTGAAAATGATGGGAAATTATACTTTCCCAAGTCTTACCCAGACCTACATGGCACCAGGCGGACAGACTGCATTTGAGGATGAAGACGGCAAACTGTATCTGGTTTACCATCAGAGATTTGCCAAAACAGGAGAACTTCATGAGCCGCGTGTTCACCAATTGTTCCGCACTAAAGATGGCTGGCTGGTTGCCGCGCCTTTTGCGACCAGTGGAGAGACTTTAAAAGAAGACGGATATGTGGCAGACGAGATTCAGGGAGTCTATTATCTGGTGAATCATGGAACAGATATCTCTGATAAAGTACATAAACCACAGAAGATTCAGCTCAATGCGGACGGAACAGTTACAGGCGAAGAACTGGATGGAACATGGAGCGCAGAGGAAGGCACACCATATATTGACGTGACTCTTGGCGAAACTACCTATACAGGTGTCGTTCTGGAAATGACTGATGAGGCAGGTAATGATACGATGTGCTTCAGTGCGAAAGGTGAAAATAATGAAACAATCTGGGGTGTGAAATATCTTCTTCCGTGATTTAACCGAATCAAGTAAGTCTCCTGTTTCAACTGCGAATATCCGATTGACTCAGGTATTCTCAGGATGATATCCGATGGTAATCTGGATATGCTGATTATAATCTCCGAATCCTGCACCAAAAAGAGTGCATCCGCCGGGATGCTCTGCACCCGGTAAAACGGAAAATCGAAACTTCATAACAGACTGATCGGTAAGGGCAAGCTGTCTGGTGGAAACATCAGACAGCTTTTCTGCGTCCAGAAAAGTTCCTTCCGAAGTGATTGTCAGTTTTTTCAACAGACCATACTGATTCAGGAACGGAAACCACCAGGAAGGATTATATTTTCCTTTTCGATCACCGTAATCCCCTGGGCTTGTCCAGGTGCCGAGAATCACTCCGTTTAGGGAAAATGTAATATCAGAAGGCCAGACATTACAAAATCTGGGGGCTTCTGAACTAATTTCAAAAGAAATCGTAAGTTCTTCGATCACACTGCGGTCAGGAATAAAATTTGGCAGAATATATTCCAGATATCCGGTAGTAAACCAGACGATACGTGCCTGGTAACTACTGGGATGTACGAAATAGCGAGGCTGATCCAGTTGTCCCACAAAGGAAGTAGCGGTGGCCATTCCACAGGTAGGAGTTACAGAAAAATCAGAAAAATGTCCCACGCCGATCTCTGCACTGTAAATCTGAAGGTCGGGACCGGACAAAGTCATATTTACCAGAAGCTGATCCCAGTCTTTGACGAAATAGCAGCGTTTCTGTGTGCCGTGAGTCAGAGACTCATCTCTGAATTCAATAAGTCCTGCTTCCTCAAGTAAAACCAGATGAGGGGACAAAGTAGTGACCGGAAGCTGCAGATTTTGTGCAAGTTGCTTAATGTTTAAACCCTCTTTTTCCTGAATAAGACGCAGGATTTTGACACGGACAGGAGATCCAAGAGCTTTGAAGATCATAAGACCATCTGTTACAGAATAGGATTTCAAATCAAAAACCTCCTTTTTACGGCTTGTTTTCGCATATTCTGACGGATTTCTTCGTAGATTATACTAAACAAGAAGTTTTAGAAAAATACGTTTTGATTATTAATTCTATCATAAAAATAGTCAAAAAGACAGTGAAAATTAGCTAAAAAGTAGTGAGAATGACGAAGAAATGACAAATATTTATTTTGGATTTATCTAAAATAATAAAAATAAATCAAAAATATATTGACATTTACAGGAATAAATTATATAATATCAACATAAACCGGAGCGAAAAAGAAAAAAGTTGTGCAAAATGCCCATAACGAAACAGTGGACTGCATATTTTAAAAAAACACGAATTGATTATGAAGTTTGTACAATAGCATCATTGGAACCGGAAGAGCGCAAAGAAACCAAAAAAAGGAGGATTTTTTTATGAAGAGAAGAAAATTGTTCGCGTTGCTTATGACTGCAGCTATGGCAGTATCCAGCATGAGTATGGCAGTGAATGTCTTCGCAGAAGAAGACACAACAGAAGAAGCTGCTGACAGCGAAGAACCGGCTGAGGGAGAACCTACTGCAGTTACAACCGTAGGTCCTGATGATGGAACAAAATACGAGATGTGGTCATTCGTAGACTTGCATAACGAATTCTACGGCAAAATGGTAGAGAAATGGAATGAGGAGAACCCTGACAAACAGATTCAGATTACATTCAGTACTTATCCATACTCTGACATGCATAACAAATTAATGATGTCCTTACAGGCTGGTTCAGGTGCTCCTGACCTTTGCGACATCGAGATCGGACAGTTCCCGAACTATTCTGGTGATGACAGCCCTCTGTACTCCATGAATGATGCACTTGCTCCATATGAAGACACAATGGTACAGTCCAGACTTGATGTTTATTCCAAGGCTGATGGAACAAGACTTGGCGTTCCTTTCCATGTAGGTGCAACAGTTATGTACTGGAATGCAGATCTTCTTGAATCTTATGGATTAGATTACAAATCTGTAAAGACATGGGATGATTACACCAAACTTGGTGAAGAATTAAAAGAAGCTTCCAACGGTGAAGTGTACTTAACATCTGTTGATACAGGCGGTGTTGACTGGATGTGGCTTGCAATGGCTGAGAACGGTGAAGACTGGACAGGCGGTCCGGACGGAACAGTAAATGTTCAGCTTGATTCCGTAAAAGAAATGCTTACAATGCAGCAGAACTGGTTAAACGATGGAATCGCAATGGTATCCACAGACGGACATGTTGACCTTGAAGCTGGTTTCTCCAACATCATGGACGGCAAGATTGCTTCCTTCCCGAAAGCTATGTGGTATATGAGCCGTTTCAAAGATTACATGCCGGAAATGGAAGGCAAATATGACATCACAACATGCCCTGTATTTGAAGAAGGACAGAAATGCTCCGTTGGTATCGGCGGTACAGGTACAGTTGTAACTAATCAGTGTGAAAATCCGGAACTTGCAGCTGAATGGCTTGCATGGGCAAAATGCTCTGAAGAAGGTGAAAACCTGATCTGGAATGAACTTGGATTTGACGTTTGTAACACAGCATTATGGTCTGATGAAGCATTTGCTTATGACGAGTCCAATACTTACAACACATTCTTCCGTGTAAAACCTTACGAAGTTCTGAATGAACTTGCTGAAAACGATGCAATCGGAACTGTTTACACAACAAAGAATTCACCGACACTGAATGACTACATGTGCACAACAACTCTGAACAATGTATTAGAGGATGGCATGGATGTAGATGAAGCACTTCAGGATGCTCAGGATTATCTTGATTTCGAGTGCGAATAATAAGATAACTGTTCACTGATTAAGTGAATAATGAAATGGGAACTGTAAGAAATCTGCAATTGTGAAGATACTGAATGATTGCAAAAAACTGCAGAAACCGAAGTGATATGGGAGGCCAGGGAATCGCATTCCCTGACCTCCTTTACTGTTATCCTGACAGAAAATGAGATCCACAATAATCTAAATAATGGAAATTTCTGTATGAGGATCTGATTTTTTGTCAGGATGACTGTAAGATAAAAAGACAACGTTCTGTCTTGAATCAGTTCAATTTTAAATCATTAAAATAATGAAAAGGAAGAGGAGGAATTCATTGTGAATAAAGTGAAAAAGATGCTCTATTCTCAGAAGGTAGCACCGTACGTATTCGTACTTCCGTTTGTTGTCAGCCTTCTGATCTTCTGGTTATATCCACTCATCAGCGGTATTGTAATGAGTTTTCAGGATATTTCCTTTGGTGGTTCTCAGTGGGTTGGATTAAAACATTACCAGAAACTTGCTTCTGATAAGTTCTTTAAAACAGCCGTATTCAACAGTGTGGAATATATGCTTCTGACACTGCTTTTGCTGATTCCCATCCCAATGATGCTTGCGGTACTGATGGAAAGCCGTCTGACCAAAGCAAAAGGTGTATGGAAAGTGATCATGTACATTCCGGCACTGACATCTGTAGTTATTTCCGGTATGTTATTCCGACTGATGTTCTCAGAAGGTGATAACGGACAGATGAACCAGTTAATGCATTTACTGGGCAATGCAAGCATTCCGTGGTTAAAAGCAAAAACTACCGGATGGGTAGCACTGCTATTACTCTGTATGTGGAGATGGACCGGTGTTAACATGCTGTATTTTATTTCTGGATTAAAGAGTATTGATACTTCTCTTTATGAGTCTGCAGACATTGACGGTGCCAATGCAAAACAGAAATTCTGGTATGTGACATTACCGCTTCTGAAACCAACAACCATCTATGTTATTACAATCTCCGTATACGCAGGTCTTTCCATGTTCCTTGAGAGTTTTATGCTGTGGAATGGTAACTCCTCACCAAAGAACATTGGTCTTACAATCGTAGGATATCTGTATAAACGTGGTATAGAGAAAAACGATATGGGTTATGCGTGTGCCGTAGGCATGGTACTTCTGGTCATTGCCCTTGCTATCAATGTTGTTCAGCTTGTGGCAACAGGAACATTCAAGAAGGAGGAAAAGTGATATGGCAAAAACAGATGCGCCAAAAACAATGGCATCAAATCATAAAGTTGCGACTGTATTGTCCACAGGACTGTTTGCTGTTCTGTGTGTGCTGATCGCATTCCCGCTTCTTGCCGGATTCTTCGCTTCCTTCCAGGAAGGCCGTGAAGTTGTTATGAAGGGTATGTCCCTGAATCTTGATTTTTCCAAGATGCATCTGGATAATTACAAATACCTTTTCTCCGGAAATGAAGACTCCCGTAAATACTTCATGTGGTATAAAAACAGTCTGATCCTTACATTGATCACAGTAGTTCTGACACTGCTGGTATGCTATTTCATCGCATATGGACTGACCATGTACAAATTTAAACTTCAGGGATTCTTATTCTTCCTGGTAATTGCAACGATGTGCGTTCCTTTTGAAATTCTGATGCTTCCTCTTTATAATGAAGTTACAACGCTGGGAATCATCAATACAAGAGCTGGCGTTATCCTGCCCGGACTATGTGGAGCCTCGACGATTTTCTTCTTCAAGCAGTATATGCAGAGTCTTCCGAAAGAACTTCTGGATGCAGGAAGAATTGACGGATGTACAGAGTATGGTATCAGTGTGAAAATTATGATGCCAATCACAAAACCGGCATTCGCATCTATGGCAATCCTGTGTGCAATGGGTTCCTGGAACAATATGTTATGGCCGATGTTAGTATTCCGTGATACAAGCAAGTTTACACTTCAGATCGGTCTGAACACACTGCTGACACCTTACGGAAACAACTACAACCTGCTGATTGCCGGTTCTATGTTCGGTATTCTTCCAATCCTGATTATCTACTTGATCTTCCAGAGATACCTGATTGATGGTATGACATCTGGCGCGGTTAAGGGTTAATTTTGAATTTATTTTAATGAACGGAGGTTCAAGTTCTATGGCAAAACAGGCAAAAATGGTAGTGGACAAAGCGTTCTCCATTTCAAAAATTGACAAGAGAATTTACGGTTCTTTTATTGAGCATCTTGGAAGAGCTGTATACGATGGAATTTATCAGCCGGGACATCCGCTTTCCAATGCGGACGGATTCCGCAAAGATGTAATCGATCTGGTAAAAGAACTGGATGTACCGATCGTACGTTACCCAGGTGGAAACTTCGTATCTAACTTTTACTGGGAAGACAGCGTAGGTCCGGTTGAGGAAAGGCCTCACAGACTGGAACTTGCATGGAGAAGCCTTGAGAAAAATGAAGTAGGTCTTCATGAGTTTAAGAAATGGGCAGATGCAGCCAATTCAGAAGTAATGATGGCAGTAAATCTTGGAACAAGAGGAATCACAGATGCCTGCAACCTTCTGGAATACTGCAACCATCCGGGCGGAACAAAATACAGCGATCTTCGTATCAAACATGGACAGAAAGATCCATATGGATTTAAAACCTGGTGTCTTGGAAATGAAATGGATGGTCCTTGGCAGATCGGACATAAGACTATGGATGAGTATGGCAGACTGGCAGAAGAAACTGCCAAAGCAATGAAACTGATCGACCCGTCCATCGAATTTGTTGTATGTGGAAGCTCTAATCAGGAAATGCCTACTTTTGCGCTCTGGGAAGATCATGTACTGAGTCATACTTATGATTATGTAGATTATTTATCTCTTCATACATATTATGGAAATCGCTCTGATGACAGTAATGATTTCCTTGCCAAATCCGATGATATGGATGAATTTATCCGCACGATCATCGCAACCTGTGATTATGTAAAAGCGAAAAAACGTAGCAAAAAGAATATGTATCTCAGCTTTGATGAATGGAATGTATGGTATCATTCCAATGCAGCTGACAATGACATTACAGAGAACCATCCATGGCAGGTGGCACCGCCGCTTCTTGAGGATATCTACAACTTTGAAGATGCCCTGCTGGTAGGTCTGATGCTGATCGTGCTTATTCGTCATTCTGACAGAGTTAAAGTAGCGTGCCTGGCACAGTTGATCAATGTTATTGCTCCGATCATGACAGATCCAAATGGTGGTGGTTCCTGGAAACAGACAATCTTCTATCCGTTTATGCATGCTTCCAAATATGGCCGTGGCGTTGCCCTTCAGCCAGTAATCTCATCCACAGAGCATGAGACAAGCGGACATGGAAGTATCGCAGATGTGGAAGCAGTTGCTGTTTATAATGAAGAAAAAGAAGAAGTTACTATTTTCGCAATGGGCAGAGACCTGAAAGAAGATGTCGTTCTGAACACAGATGTAAGAAGTTTCGAAGACTACAGAGTAGCTGAGCATATCGTGCTCGAAAGCGACGACCTGAAAGTAGTTAACGCATTTGGACAGGAAAATGTAAAACCAAAAACAACACAGCAGACAACTATGGACAACGGAGAACTGACAAGTATGCTTCACAAAGCTTCATGGAACGTGATTCGTCTGGTGAAAGATGAGAATTAAGTAAAAATTTAGATTGTGGATACCTGAAAATAAGTAAAAACAACAGGACTGTATGAAAAAACATACAGTCCTGTTATTTTTGGCTATATAATGATGGTATCTGTTTATTTGGCTGATATAGGTAGAGATTCTGTTTTTGAGGCGAATATTTGCCGGGCTTATTTGTTCAGATGAGACTGAAGCGTTTGTATGGTATATTCATGCAGCGCTTCTTTTTTGCTTCTGTCAATCTGAAGATAGCGTGCATAAAGTACATCCAAAACCAGTAAAATCGGAAACTGTGGAGAAATGATATTTCCATATTCCAGATGCTTCATGCTGGCGAAAATCAGTGTCTCATCACAGAATTCCTGATAAGTGTTAAATTCTGAAATCTCAAAACTGGGAATATTTTCTTCAGGAGCGGGAATAAGGCTCTTCTTATATTCATAAATGAATTGCTGTTATGGAAGTCTGAAGCCAAAACAGACAAAGCTATTGCAGATGGTCTTGGTGTTAGCGTGAATACTGTCCGTCGCTGTATTGACCGTTATCTTAACAGCGGAATTAACCTTGCTATATTTGATGATGAACGTTCCGGCCGCCCGGCTGAAATTACTGACGATGCAAAATCATGGATTGTCAGTATAACCTGCCAAAAGCCCTGTAATCTTGGCTATGCCGCAGAATTATGGACGTTGGCAGCACTCACAAACACATACAGGCACATGCTGAAGAAGCCGGCTATCCACGTTTAAAAACGGTTACAAAACCATGGCTTCAAAAATATCTCAAAAAGACGGAGATTAAGCCGTTCAAAATCAAGTATTATCTTGAACGAGAAGATTCTGAATCATCATACCGGACAACGGGCATTTGACACATACTATTTCGTATGATGAAAAACCCGGCATTCAGGCTGTTGCCAACAAATATCCCGATCATAATCCGACAGAGGAAAAGGGGTATATCCGCCGGGATTATGAGTATGTGCGGCTTGGAACGCTGTCATTGCTTGCTGGTATTGACTCCTGACAGGTGAGGCAATTCCATTGGTGAGCCAGACACACAAAAGTTCTGATTTTATTAAGTTTTAAAAAATGCTCGGTGCAAAATATCCAGAAGGTGACATAATCCGATTGATATTGGACAATCACTCAGCTCATACATCAAAGGAAACACGCCGGTATCTTGCAGGGTTACCGGAAGACAGATTTGTGTTTGTATTTACACCGACACATACCTCGTGGCTGAACATGATTGAAAGCTTCTTTAGCAAAATGACTAAGCAGATGTTAAGAGGCATTCGTGTCAATTTAAAGGAGGAACTATCGGAATGAATATATCACTACTTCGATGAGATCAATGCTGACCCGATTGTTTATCATTGGACATATAAAATGGATGAAATTGATCCTGATGAAGCAGCAACTATTTAAACTATCAACAACTTAATTTATGTTATACTAGAGCGGACATCGGACGCTATATCCACACTTACAACTAATGATTCTGCCTTATGTAGCTTAATGCATATATGGGTCAGGCAAATGTGATACCATTCTCCCTGGTTCCTTAGTAACTATAAACCATATCAGTTCATTATAAGAATCTTAGATTTTTGTCTTGACAACTAAACCACTATAGAGTATATTTGTGTGTTAAAGGAATTAAATATGAACATCTCTGAAATAGAAACATATCGAAAAGCTCCATCACCTGCAAGTTTTTTAGCAATCGATGATGCCAAAGAAAAAGAAATTGATCGGCAAATTCAAAAGTTAAAAAATATTAAAACCGTAATGCAAGAAAAGAAAGAGAAAATTGTTCTTTGTGAAACTTTATAAGATCAGGAAATCAGGGTTGAAGTATGCAAAGCAGAAAAACTATTACTTTATCCATATAATTTTTCAGAAGATGATATATCAAAAGCCATTTATCACTTAAAAGATACATGGGGAATTGAACAGATCCGGATGGGAATGGGAAGTTTTATTTCTCTTGATAATGTGTATAAGACGAATTTCTACAGATACGAAGGACTCTATACAACTACTCTGAACGCAAAAATGTCTTCAGATTGTTTTACAAAGTCTGGAAGAAAATATCTCTGCAGGTACCATAAAGGTACTTGGGATAGATTGCCGGTTCTATATCAAAAAATGCTGGATTATGCCAGAAAAATAATTTACAGCTTAATGGTTATGCTTATGAAGCAGGATTAAATGATTTCCTAATTCTGACATTCCCAGTACATACTGCTTATTGGCGATCGCCGGAAAGATTTGCGAAGCCATCATATGCAGCGGCATCGTCTCATGTTGTTTAGAATGCATCATCAGCCAGGTAATATTACCTAAAATATATGCTGTGCTATAATGTTCATCCTGTAAAGACGGTGCTATAAATTTAATTTTTCCTTGAATTTTATCCATGATCCGAGTTCTCCTTTGGTCGTCTTTCCTCCACCAAATCCCCTATGCAATATTCTGCATCATTTAAACAGTCTTAGAATTCCCATCTAATACCTGTATTTACCTGCCATTCCTTTTTCGTGTCGCCGCCAAAGCTGCGTTCAATATCACCATAGAAATGGGTATTACGACTTAACTGAACCTGCGCGCCCATACCGAATTCATACCAGGTATCGCCATTGTCATAGCGTTTACGCAGATTTTCGCCGTTAGCAGCAACCATCGATACATCACGGTCACCGTCAAATTCATGGAACGCTCCCAGTTTAAAATAATAGCTGCTTTCCGGGCTAATCTTCCGTCCAACTTCAAAACCGATACGGCCAATAGCACTGGTTAAACCATCTACATCGATCTTGGTTCCGCGTTCGGTCGTAAAATCAACACTGTTCATTCTGCCTAAAGTAATTTGTGCCTGCGGTGTAAAGAACCAGCCTTTTTCGTAATTCTTCTGCCTGCCATACTCAAAGCTGATACTGTAAGCAGCATTGTCATAATCACTGCGTTCAGCATATTCGCCATAAGTATTCATCTTGTGATCCAAGTGTCCAGCACGCAGCACTATATCTGTATAATGGCCTTTATTGCCAAACCATGTCGTATATAAACCGAGAGCAGTCAGGCCTGTTTCACCCTTGCCTGCCGTATAGCTTAATTTACCTTCGCTGCGTTCCAATACGATACCATTAGTACGCTGACCATTTTTCTCGTCATATCTGGTCTTATCATAACCCAACTGATAGGTATGGTATTTATCAGTATAGCTCTGACCTTTCAATTTACCATGATACATACGAGCCCAGACACCGTCTGTTCCATGTTCACCACTGCGAATATCGCCTAAACGTTTACGTAAAGTGTCATTAGTAGCTCTCCACAAGCTGTAATCACTGGCAAAACCATCGTTGATGGTTTCAGTATTGCCATTTTCCTTCTTTTCAATTTTTGTCAGATACCACTCATTCGCACTTTCACCTAAAGTATCCCCGCGCTCAACAGTCGGCAGTACATCCCATAATCCACCGGTATCCATATATTCGCCAACGAAAGAAGCATTACTGCTGTTATCTGTGATCAAATGCAGTTTCTTTTCACCTGAAACCTCGCCATTGATCAAACTCAGGTCATTAACATGCACATAATGTGTGCTGCCGGTTTCCGAAGAATTGATTACCAGTTTATCGCCATTGGCTTCACTGTCCAGTTCAGTATTGAATTTGAACACACCGCCGCTGCCGCTCAGATCATCAACAGTCACAACGGTATTCATACCAGCTTCATGACTGAGATTAACCATACTGCCGCCACTGACATGTAAACTGCTCACTTCAGAACTGCTGGTAACATGCCAGTAACTGTTATTTTTCAAATTCAAATTAATCGTTCCGCTGTTTGCAAGTGCGGTACTGCCAGTAAACACAGAATTATTATCCATGTCCAAATCAATGGAACCGCTGTTATCAGCATACATATTGCCGGTAATATTAAAAGTAGAATTACCAGCCGTACCTGTTATAGTTCCCTTATCGGCATAAATAGCGTAGCCATCATTGTCATTATTATCTATAGTAGCGCCGCCTAAAAATTCTATGCTGCCGGTTGCAGCATTTACATATGCACCATGAGATCCGCTGCCTTCAACAGAAATATTCAAACCGTCGCCTGCTTCAATAACACCTCTTTGTGCCAGCAAGCCATGTGAAGCATCGCCTTCAGTTGTAATACCAACATTATCATCTAAA
>OGEI01000990.1_pt1 | contig 13274 bp, 9 predicted proteins | sample 1570631 | NCBI WGS metagenome assembly OGEI01 (sample SAMEA2582139, study PRJEB24529) | metagenome | biome: Human gut stool | place: China | collected 2011
AGTCGAAACGGAAAAAAGCTAGCCGCTTCGCTAAACGCTTTTTTCTCGTTTCTCCGATTTTGAATGATACGGACGGGAAAGTTGTAATTTCATTGATGAACTATCTTCTTACTTTAGCATACGACGGCACGAACTACTGCGGGTTTCAGGTGCAGCCCAACGGGCGGAGCGTAGCTGCTGCGTTTCAGGACGCCCTGGAGGCGGTGCTGGGCTGTCGGCCCGACATCAAGGGCTGCAGCCGCACCGACGCCGGCGTCCACGCGCTGGGCTTCATGCTCAACTTCCACGCCGACACCCGCATCCCGGCGGCAAAGCTGCCGCTGGCGCTGAACCAGCATCTGCCCCCGGACATCCGGGCGCTGGAAGCGCGGGTGGTGCCGGACGATTTTCACGCCCGCTATGCGGCCCACACCAAGACCTATCTCTACCGCATCCACAACAGCCCGATCGACTCGCCCTTTGCCGCGCGGTATTACACCAGAGTGCCGGGGCGGCTGGACGCGGACAGGATGCAGCAGGCGGCGCAGTATTTTGTGGGAAAGCACGATTTCCTCGCCCTCTGCGCCTCGGGCAGCTCGGCTGCGGCTCACGGCGACACCGTGCGCACCATCACGGCCTGTGACGTCCAGCGCCGGGGCGACGACATCGACATCACGGTGACGGCGGACGGCTACCTCTACAACATGGTGCGCATCCTTGCAGGCACCCTCTGTGAGGCCGGTGCGGGGCGTCTTGCGCCTGAGGCCGTGCCGGGCATCCTCGCCAGCCGCGACCGCAAAAACGCCGGGCCGACGCTGGCGGCGAAGGGGCTTTTCCTCAAGAGCGTGGACTACGACACGCCCATAGAATAACGCAAACACGACCGATGCTCCCGGAGGGAAAACGCCCCTTTGGGAGCACTGTCATTGCACGAAGGGACAGGAGAGTATGAGAAAAAGACAGCGCGGCCCCCGGCCTGTGTCGGACGAGCCGCTTTCGGCGGGACGGGTCGAATACCTCGAGCAGGCCCGCGAGCGGGTGCGCAACCGGCGCATCCGCCGCACGGCACTCATCGTCGTGGCGCTGACGCTGGTGGTGCTGTTCACCACCGGCATCGTGGGCAGCTCTGTTGCCATGGCCAAGGACTGGGCCGATACCGCCCGCATCCTGCTCTTCCCCGGCACGGGCTGGCCCCAGCAGACCGGCGTTATGGAGGTGAAACAGCTTGCCGCCATGAACAGCAGCTTTGTGGAGCTGGGCGAGGAAGGGTGCGTGGTCTGGTCCCGCACCGGCACCCGGCTCAACTCCATCCAGAGCGGCTACGCCCGCCCGGCGCTGGCTGTGGGCAAGAACCGCTTTGTGCTCTACAACCGCTCGGGCAATGAGCTGCGGGTGGAGAGCCGGACCCAGAATCTCTACACCAAGACGATGGAGAACAGCATCACCCTCTGTGCCATGGCCGACAACGGCACGCTGGCCGTCGTCACAGAGGACCCCGGCAGCGCGGCCCGGCTTCGGGTCTACTCGTCCTCAATGGAGCAGCTGCTGAGCTGGAGCCTCACCATCGCCGACGGCACCCCGCTGCGGCTGGCCTTTTCGCCGGATGGGCGGCGGCTGGCAGTGGCGGCGGTGACGGTGAACGGCGGACAGATGGTCACGAATTTCTATGTCGTCACCCTGGCGCAGGGCGACCCCATGCTGGTGGGCAGCGGAAGCGGCGCGGCTCAGTGGCTGAGCTGGATCGGTTCCCAGAGCATCCTGGCCGTCTGCGACAGCCGCGCTGTCCTCTACAACGCATCGGGCGGCGAGAGGGCAGCCTATGACTTTACCGGGCAGACCCTCCGGGACATCTCGGTGGACGCTTCGGGCAATACTGCCCTTCTGCTGGCCTCCGGCCAGCTCTGTCAGGCCGTGATGCTGGGCCGTGACCTCGGCGTCGAGAACACCACGCAGGTGCAGGCGTCCAACCGCATCGTCCGGGCAGGAGACACCTTTTATCTGCTCACCGATACAGGGGTGGAGTGCCTTTCCACCGACGGCACCTCCCAGTGGACCCAGAGCCTTTCGGCCCGCCCGCAGGGTCTGCTGGCCGACCGCAGGCAGCTGCTGGTCTTCTGCGGCAATACGGTGCAGGGATTGACCCCGCCCGCGGCGGAAAATAACGCTCAAAGCAATACATAATAAGGAAAACAAGATATGTTCAAGAATCCGTCATTTCTTTTTGATATAGTATGTACCGTGGTCTGGCTGCTTCTGGCTGTGCGCTATGCCCGCAAGGGCTTTCTCGCAGCCAGTGTCCAGCTGGGCGGGAATGTCTTCAGCCTCGTGGGCGCCCGGGTCTTTTCGAGCTGGGCCGCTGCCGAGGTGTTCCAGCGCTTTCTGGCCGGGAGCTTCCGTACCCAGATCGCCGAGAGCATCTCGGCCGGAGGGGTCGTGGACCTGACCGGCATCGCGGACAAGTACGCGGGCTTTCTGCCCGAGAGCTTCCGCGCCTCCATCGTGGAGACCTGCGAGCGCTCCATCTCGGCTGTGCTCAGCGACAACGCCGTGGTGCTGGCGGACGCCATCGTCCAGAAGGTGCTGGCTCCGCTGCTCACGCCGGTCATTTCGGTCGTGCTCTTTTTCGTGGCCTTTGCCCTGCTGCGGATGCTGGTGAGTATGCTGGTCACCGTGCTGGGCCTCGTCAACCGGCTGCCGGTCATCGGCACCGTCAACCGCTGGCTGGGCTGGGTCACCGGCTGTGTCGCCAGCACTATGGACATCTATCTGGTGCTCTGCGTGGTGTGGGCCGTCATCGTCATCACCGGCGGCAATCTGACCGTCCTGAACGATACGGTCATGAGCGGCAGCCTTTACTATAAAGCATTCAATCTGTTCAACCCCTTCCTGTAAAGGGGAGCTTTAGGAGGAACCTATATGGTCTGCAATCGCTGTCAGAAACGTCCGGCCATCATCTTCGTCCAGCGGATGGAGAACGGCCAGATGAAAAATGAGGGCTTTTGCCTGCACTGTGCGCGTGAGCTGCACATCAAGCCGGTGGAAGACCTGATGAAGCAGTTCGGTATGTCCGACGAGGACATGGATAACATGGAAAACCGGATGGAGAGCATGATGGATGAGATGGGGGACGCGAACCCCCTCTCCCTCATGATGAATATGGGCCAGCTCATGGACGGCGAGGAGAACGAAGGGGACGACGACCTTGTCCCCGGCTCCAGCGCCACCTTCCCGCTGGGCGTCAAGGCGGAGGGCGATGCCGGAAACAGCAAAAAGGCCCAGAAGAACGGCAAGAAGCCGCCCCGCCGCAAATTCCTCGACACCTACTGCGAGAACCTGACCCGCAAAGCCCGGGAGGGCAAGCTCGACGACATCGTGGGCCGCGACCGCGAGATCTACCGCACCATCCAGATCTTGAGCCGCCGCCAGAAGAACAACCCCTGCCTCATCGGTGAGGCAGGCGTCGGCAAGACGGCCATTGCCGAGGGCATCGCGGAGCGCATCGCCAAGGGCAATGTCCCTGTGGGCCTGAAGGATAAGGAAATCTTCCTGCTGGATCTGACCAGCCTCGTGGCCGGCACCCAGTTCCGCGGCCAGTTCGAGCAGCGGGTCAAGGGCCTGCTGAGCGAGGTCAAGGCCGCCGGCAACATCATCCTGTTCATTGACGAGATCCACACCATCACCTCCGCCGGTGAGAGCGAGGGCGCCATGAATGCGGGCAACATCCTCAAGCCCGCCCTCTCCCGCGGTGAGATCCAGGTCATCGGCGCCACCACCTTCAACGAGTACCGCAAGTATATCGAGAAGGACCAGGCCCTTGAGCGCCGCTTCCAGCCTGTCCGCGTGGAAGAGCCCAGCGTGGCCGATACGCTGGCCGTCATGAACGGCATCAAGAAGTATTACGAGGAGCACCACCATGTGCAGGTGGATGCCGATGTGCTGAGTGCCATCGTCACCCTCAGTGAGCGGTATATCACGGACCGCTACCTGCCCGATAAGGCTATCGACCTGCTGGACGAAGCCTGCGCCTGCTGCAATCTCGCCCACCCGGTCATCTCGGAGTATCTCGAGATGCAGAAGGAGCTGGACGGCCTCAGGCAGGAAGAGGCGGACATGGAGCCCTCCGACGTCAATGAGGCCATCGACTACGAGCAGGTGGCCCAGCGGAAGACCCGCATCGCCAAGCTCGAGGCAGAGCTGCCCGCAAAGCAGGCTGCTGCCAGCGAGATAAAAGTGACCATGGACGATGTGGCCAAGGTCATTGAGCTGTGGACGGGCATCCCGGCGGTAAAGATCCAGGAGACGGAGTTCGTCAAACTGGCCGGGCTGGAAGCCGAGCTGAAAAAGAAGATCATTGGTCAGGACGAGGCTGTCCATCTGGTGGCACAGGCCGTCAAGCGGAGCCGCGCCGACCTGTCGGGCCGCCGCCGTCCCGCAAGCTTCATCTTCGTCGGCCCCACCGGCGTCGGCAAGACGGAGCTGGTCAAGCAGCTGGCAAACCAGCTCTTCGACGGCCCCGACCCGCTCATCCGTCTCGACATGAGCGAGTATATGGAGAAATATGCGGTGTCCCGCATGATCGGTTCGCCTCCGGGCTATGTGGGCTACGAGGAGGCCGGCCAGCTCACCGAAAAGGTGCGCCGCCGCCCCTACAGCGTGGTGCTGTTCGATGAGATCGAAAAGGCCCACCCCGACGTTATGAACATCCTGCTCCAGATCCTCGACGAGGGCAAGATTAACGATGCACAGGGCCGGACGGTGGACTTCTCCAATACGGTCATCTGCATGACCTCCAACGCCGGCAGCGGCGACAAGACGACCTCCGGCCTCGGCTTCAACAAGAGCGAGGAGCAGCTGAGTGAGGAAAAGACCCGCAAGGCTCTGAGCCAGTTCCTGCGGCCTGAGTTCCTTGGCCGTGTGGATGAGGTCATCGCCTTCAAGCCGCTGAGCCAGCAGACGCTGGAAGGCATCGCGGCTCTCATGCTGGATGAGTACAAGCCCAGTATGGAAGCCAAGGGCATCGCCTACAGCTACACCCCGGCGGCTCTCTCTGCCCTCGTGGCCAAGAGTCAGGGCGGCAAATTCGGCGCCCGCGACCTGCGCCGCGTCATCCGCAAGGCTGTGGAGGACCCCGCTGCCGAGCGCATCATCGACGGCACCCTGAAAGCGGGCGGCAGCCTGGCGGTGGATGCCGAGAATGGCGAAGTTATCTTGAAGTGAATGCTTGACTTTTCTGTACGATCGCATATAATAAAGACAGAAAGACAATGAATTCGTGCATAGAATTCACACCAAAAGAAGAAAACCCCTTCCTGGAGTTGCAGCTCCAAAGAAGGGGTCTTCTTTTTAGTGCTTACAGTCCTTGTTCAGCATTCTGTCAAGCCACTTGCTGATGAGATTCGAAGTCACACCAGCTGCGACAGATACCATGAAAGACAACATCTCGTGCATAGGACACACCTCCCTTCCCAATGAAATTGGGTCGGTAAGGACCGTGAGACGATTATAACATATAATTCGACCAAAAGATACAGTAAACGGCACTCCGAAGCAGTTCGGAGTGCCGTTTGTCATAGGAAGACTTAGTCGAGGGAGACCGGGAACTCGGGCTTGTTGGCCATACGGGCATTGGTGCGGCCCTCGGGAATGATCTCGCCGGCGGCGGTCAGCGCCAGCTTGGTGAGGGTGGGGCCTACCAGCTCATACACCAGCACCGAGAAGAGCACGACGTTGCGCACCATGTGGCCGTCGGAAAGCTCAGCGGCCTCGGCTGCCATGCCCAGCGCCACGCCAGCCTGCGGCAGCAGGGTGATGCCGAGGTACTTCTGGATGTTGCGGCTGCAGTGGGTGGCCCGGCCGCTGACGAAGGCGCCGGAAATTTTGCCCAGAGAGCGGAAGGCGATGTACACCACGCCGATGAGGAGCACCAGCGGGTCGGAGAGGATGTTCAGATCCAGCTCTGCACCGCTGAGCACGAAGAAGAGGATGTTCACCGGCGACACCCAGCGGTCGAGGCGGTCCATCAGCTCATCGGAAGTGGGGCAGATGTTGCAGAACACCGTACCAGTCATCATGCAGACCAGCAGCAGCGAGAAGCCGCAGTGCAGCGGCCCGATGTCAAAGGTGACCATGGACAGGCCCACCGTCAGCAGCACGAAGGCCACGGAAAGGCTCATGCGCTTGGAGCGGGAGTGAAAATAAATTTCCAGCTGGTTGAGCGCGAAGCCCGCCGCAGCGCCCAGACCCAGCGAGAAGACGATCTCCACCACCGGCTCCACCAGAATACTGATGGCTTCGATGCGGCCCTGCTCGAGGGCGTTGGCAATGCCGAAGGAAGCGGAGAAGAGCACGAGGCCCACGGCGTCGTCGAGGGCGACCACCATCAGCAGCAGGCGGGTGAGGGGGCCGTCGGCCTTGTACTGCTTGACGACCATCAGGGTGGCGGCAGGGGCCGTCGCTGCTGCGATAGCACCCAGCGTGATGGCCGAGGCCATGGAGATGATGTCGGGCCGGATGAAGTGCAGGATGACCAGCGCCGCATCCACGAGGGCGGTGGTCATGACGGCCTGTAAAATGCCGACCGTGATGGCCTGTTTGCCCATGTTCTCAAGAGCCGAGAGACGGAACTCGTTGCCGATGACGAAGGCGATGAAGCCCAGCGCCACCTGGGTGATGATGGACAGGCTGTCCACCTGCTCGAGGGTGCCGAAGCCGATGCCAAAATTACTCAGGCTCAGACGCCCCAGAAAGAAAGGCCCCAGCAGCAGGCCCGCCAGCAGATACGATGTGACCGCCGGCAAATGGATCGCCTTTGCGAGGCGCGACATCAAAAGACCTGCGATGAGCGCCGCGGAAAGGCAGATGAGAAGCTGTTCCATGCGATATTGCGGGCAGCAGCACGATATCGACGCGCAGCCGCCCTTTCCTCCTTTTTCTCAGTCGGGCGCGTTTTCTTGCTGCTTGCCAAAAGCCCAAAAAACACAGCACAGTAATAAATTATACTATTCCACTTTCTAAAAAGCAACATCTTTTCAGGCGGCAAAATTGAAGATTCCTTAACAAATGGCCGAAAAAGGCAAAAAAACAGGGCCGCTGCCTGCGCAGCGACCCTGTTGTATGCAACAATCGTGAATTTAGTTGAATTTGAAGATCTTCCGTGCGATGCGGTAGCCGCCCACCACGATGGCGTCGCCCTTGGGGAAGGGCAGGTTGGTCACGCCGCCAAAGCCGAAGCGGATGGAGCGGTAGACTGCGGCGCTGGTGTGCTCGCGCAGATACTGCCACAGGCCCTTCTGCTTTTCTTTGGCCTCGGCGCTGCCGTCCAGCAGCAGGAAGATGTCGCTGACGGCCATCATCATGGAGAGGTAGTGGAGCATATAGGCCCGCAGTTTCTTCTCGCCCTTGAGGGCGTCGAGGTCCTGACAGTCGATCATGTGCCTGGTGACCCGGAGCTGCTGGTCCACGCGCTTGACCATGATGCTCTCGTTGACGCTCTGGTCGGCGCGGCCGATGAAGTAGCGGTAGAGGTCGAGGTCCATATAATACATGGTCTTGACGAAAGGCAGAGGCTGGTAGACGAAGATGTTGTCCACGTAGAAGGTATGCTTGGGCAGCACCATGCCGCACTTGCGCAGCACCTCCGTGCGGTACATGACCGAGTGCATCAGCAGGTTCTGGTCAGGGCGGAAGTGGCCGACGTGCATCCAGGTGAACAGACGCTCCTGCGGGAAGATGTTGGTGTACCGCACAGTGTGGCTGGTGCCGTCCTCGGTGTGCTCGTAGACATAGTTGCAGATCATGAGGTCGGGGGCGGTGCCGCGGGTCACGAGGGCGTGCAGGCGTGCCAGCACCTTCTGGAGGGCGTCGGTGTCCAGCCAGTCGTCGCTGTCCACGACCTTGTAGTAGAGGCCGGTGGCGTTGCGGATGCCCTGGTTGACGCCCTCGCCGTGGCCGCCGTTCTCCTGATGGATGGCCTTGACGATGGTGGGGTACTTGGCGGCGTACTCGTCGCAGATGGCCGGGGTCTCATCCTTCACGGAACCGTCGTCCACGAGGATGATCTCGGCCTGCTCCCCGGCGGAGAGCAGCGTTTCGATGCAGTGGCGCATATATGCCGCCGAGTTGTAGCACGGGACGGCAAAGGTGATGAGTTTCTGTTGCATAAAAATAAGCTCCTTATCGTGCTTGCCCGGCCATGTTCAGAACAAAATGGGCCGGAGATGGAGATATGTATTCTTATTATAGCATTTTCGCGCACAAAAAGCTAGGAACACCAGCAAATACCTGCCAAAAAACGACGACAGAAGAGCGATCTGATACCATTTCGGGCCGGGCTGTGCTATAATAATACGGATACAGATTTGAAAAACGCAGGAGGCACCCATGGCAGACCCGCATTCTATCTTGAAAAAAGTTTTTGGCTACGACAGTTTCCGCCCCGGGCAGGAGGACATCGTCCGGCGGCTGCTGGACGGGCAGGATGTGCTGGCGGTGATGCCCACCGGCGCGGGCAAATCCATCTGCTATCAGGTGCCGGCGCTGCTTCTGCCGGGAATCACCATCGTGGTGTCGCCGCTGGTGAGCCTGATGAAGGACCAGGTGGGGGCGCTGGTGCAGGCGGGGGTGGCTGCGGCTTTCCTGAACAACAGCCTCACCGACAACCAGAAGGCCCTCATGCTCCGCCGCGCCCGGGAGGGCTGGTATAAGATCATCTATGTGGCCCCGGAGCGGCTGGAGATGCCGGGCTTCCAGCGCTTCGCGCAGGAAAAGCTCATCAGCATGGTGACGGTGGACGAGGCCCACTGCATCAGCCAGTGGGGGCAGGACTTCCGCCCCAGCTATCTGCGCATCAAGGCGTTCGTGGACAGCCTGCCGAATCGCCCGGTGGTGGGCGCGTTCACGGCCACGGCGACGGCCCGGGTGCGGGACGACATCCGCAGCCACCTCGAGCTCCATCAGCCCTATGAGGTGACGACCGGCTTCGACCGGCCCAACCTCTACTTCGAGACGCGCCGCGCCCTGCCCAGCCAGAAGCCGAAGGAGCTGCTGGACCTTGTGCTCCGGGAGGGCGACAACGCGGGCATCGTCTATTGCAGCACTACGAAGCAGGTGGACGAGACGGCCCGCCTGCTCCAGAGCCGGGGCATCCGGGCAGCGGCCTACCACGCCAAGCTGGACGCCGAGGTGCGCCGGAAGAATCAGGACGACTTCCTCTACGACCGCGTTCAAATCATGGTGGCGACCAACGCCTTCGGCATGGGCATCGACAAGCCCAACGTCCGGTTCGTCATCCATTACAATATGCCCAAGGATCTGGAGAGCTATTATCAGGAGGCGGGCCGCGCGGGCCGCGACGGTCTGCCGTCCCGCTGCATCCTGCTCTATTCCGGTACGGATGTGCGAACCATCCGCTTCTTCATCGACAAGGAGATGGAGGCGGATAACGGCCTGCCCGCCGACGTCAAAGCCGAGGCGGCCCGCAAGGCGGAAGAGCGGCTCAAGTATATGACTTTCTACTCCACCACCCAGAAGTGCCTACGGCGGTTCATGCTGAACTATTTCGGCGAGGCTGCACCTGAAAAGTGCGGCAACTGTTCCTGCTGCCTCTTTGCCGAGCAGAATGCGCAGGAGGTGGAACAGCGCGCTGCCGCCGCGAAGCAGAGGGCTGCGGCCAACTCCCGGCGGCTGTCGGCCCGCCGTGCTGCTGCCGGCGGCGACCTCAGCGAGGCAGACGAGAAGTTGCTGGCCGCGCTCTACGCCCTCCGCAAGCGTCTTGCAGCGAAGCAGAATGTTCCGGCCTACATGGTGTTCAGCGACGCGACCCTCCGCGAGATGGTCCAGAGCAAGCCCCTGAGCATGGACGAGTTTTTGAACATCACCGGCGTCGGCGAAAAGAAAGCCGCCCGCTATGGCATGGCCTTCCTGCGGGCCATTGAGGATGTGGTGGGAAGCAGAGAATAAGAAAAGGCGCAGATCTTCCACGAGCGGAGAGGCTCATTGTGGAAAATCTGCGCTTTTTATTTATCATTCCATCGTATGGGTGGAGAACACTTTTTCGTCCTGCCACCACACCGGCTGCCCGGCGGCGAGGGACTTGGGAACATCCAGCAGACGCTGGTTCCGGCTGCCCCGGAAGCGGAGGGAGATGTCGTGCTCAGCCTCCACGAAGCGGCCATCCACCAGCACATCCAGCAGACTCAGCAGCTCGTCGGTGACTTCGCACCGCGCGTGGCAGGGGACTTTGCCGGTCAGCTGCTCCCAGGTGTAGCCGGAGTAGCACCAGACCGTTTTCTTCGGGTAAAGGGCTTTGAAATTTTGCACGAAGGTCACCAGCTCCCGCTGGTTCTCCGGCTCCATCGGCTCGCCGCCCAGCAGGGAGAGGCCCGTGATATAGTCCGGCTTGCAGGAGGCGAACACCTCGTTGCGGACGGGCTTGTCGAAGGGCTGGCCATAGCCGAAATCCCATGCCACCTCATTGAAGCAGCCGGGGCAGTGGTGGCGGCAGCCGGAAACGAAGACGCTGGTGCGGACGCCCGGCCCGTTGGCGATGTCGTAATATTTAATAGTCGCGTAGTTCATAAATCAGACCTGAAAGCAGAGCACGCTGCTTTGCCTTGCAATTTTTTGTGCTTGGGTAGCTTGCCAATGGCTTTCCCCTTGGGAGAGCTGGCGCGAAGCGCCTGAGGGGGTCACAAGTGCAACACCCGATCCTTGATCTCCTGCGTCCGGCCCTGGTTCCAGAACTGGGTGCCGATATAGCCGCAGGTGCGGCGGGCGACATTCAGCTTGTTCTGGTCACGGTTGCCGCACTTGGGGCATTCCCACACCAGCTTGCCGTCGTCCTCGACGATCTTGATCTCGCCGTCGTAGCCGCAGCACTGGCAGTAGTCGGACTTGGTGTTCAACTCGGCGTACATGATGTTGTCGTAGATGAACTGCAGCACGCTCATGACCGCCTCGAGGTTGTCCTGCATATTGGGGACTTCCACATAGCTGATGGCACCGCCCGGAGACAGCTTCTGGAACTCGCTCTCGAACTTCAGCTTGGTGAATGCGTCGATGTGCTCGGAGACATGGACGTGGTAGCTGTTGGTGATATAGTTCTTGTCGGTGATGCCGGGGACGATGCCGAACCGCTTCTGCAGGCACTTGGCGAACTTGTAGGTGGTGGATTCCAGCGGGGTGCCATAGAGGGAGTAGTCCATGTTTTCGGCCTTCTTCCACTCGTTGCACTTGTCGTTCATGTGCTGCATCACGCTGAGGGCGAAGGGCTTTGCGCCGGCGTCGGTGTGGCTCTTGCCGGTCATATACTTTACGCACTCATACAGGCCGGCGTAGCCGAGGCTGATGGTGGAGTAGCCGCCGAAGAGCAGCTTGTCGATCTTCTCACCCTTCTTGAGGCGGGCCAATGCGCCGTACTGCCACAGGATGGGGGCGGCGTCGCTGGGGGTACCCAGCAGGCGCTTGTGGCGGGCCTGCAGAGCGCGGTGGCAGAGGGCCAGACGCTCGTCGAATATCTTCCAGAACTTATCAAAGTTGCCGCCGGAGCTGAGGGCCACGTCCACCAGATTGATGGTCACGACGCCCTGATTGAAGCGGCCATAATACTTGGGCTTGCCGGTCTCGGGGTCGACATAGGGGGTCAGGAAGCTGCGGCAGCCCATGCAGGTGTAGCAGTGGCCCTCGCCATTCTTGTCTACCTTCAGCTCGAGCATCTTCTTCTCGGAGATATAGTCGGGGACCATCCGCTTGGCGGTACACTTGGCAGCCAGCTCGGTCAGGTAGTAGTAGGGGTCACCGGGGTGGATGTTGTCCTCTTCCAGCACGTAGATGAGTTTGGGGAAGGCGGGGGTGATCCAGACACCGGCCTCGTTCTTCACGCCCTGATAGCGCTGACGGATGGTCTCCTCGATGATGATGGCGAGGTCAGCTTTCTCCTGCGCGTTGCGGGCTTCGCCCAGATACATGAACACGGTGATGAAGGGGGCCTGACCGTTGGTGGTCATGAGGGTGACGACCTGATACTGGATGGTCTGGACGCCGCGGTTGATCTCGCTGCGCAGGCGGCGTTCCACGATCTCACGCTTGCGCTCGTCAGAGACATCCAGACCCTCCATCTCGGCCTCGACCTCGGCAGCGATCTTCTTGCGGGAGACGTCCACGAAGGGGGCGAGATGGGTCAGGCTGATGCTCTGACCGCCATACTGGTTGGAAGCCACCTGTGCAATGATCTGGGTGGCGATATTGCAGGCGGTGGAGAAGCTGTGGGGCTTCTCAATATAGGTGCCGGAGATGACGGTGCCGTTCTGGAGCATATCGTCCAGATTGACGAGGTCACAGTTGTGCATGTGCTGGGCAAAATAGTCGGAGTCGTGGAAGTGGATAAGGCCTTCCTGATGCGCTTTAACGATCTCCGGGTCCAGCAGCAGGCGGGCAGTCAGGTCTTTGGAGATCTCACCGGCCATATAGTCGCGCTGGACGCTGTTGACGGTGGGGTTCTTGTTGGCGTTCTCCTGCTTGACTTCTTCGTTCTGGCACTCGATGAGGCTCAGGATGCGCTCGTCGGTGGTGTTGGTCTGGCGCTTGAGGCTCTGGGTATAGCGGTAGGTGATATAGTGGCGGGCGATGTCATGGGCCTTGATGTCCATGAGCTGGTTTTCCACCATATCCTGTACCTCTTCCACGCTGACAGCGCGGTTGAGTGCCTGACACTGGTCGGTCACAGCTGCGGCGATGTCAGTGATCTGCTCTCGGGAGAGACGGGCCTTGCCGCCTACCGAATCGCTGGCCTTGGTGACAGCGGTGATGATCTTGGTAATATCAAAAGGCACTTCCGCACCGTTGCGTTTGATGATCTTCATAGCGCTCCTCCTGTTTCGCGTATACAGTGTGAACGGGTGTCTCCTGATACAAGAGGCACCCGCAACTCTCATTGGTCGTTAATACTATCATATCACTATTTAGTGATATGTCAATGGAAGAACCACTACATTTTGTGTTTTGTAGCTTTCGCCAAAAATAGAGGAAAATTTCCGGAACAAAATTTGAGACGAAACCTCTTGACAATCTGCACAAAGGAAGTAGTGCTTTCCGCAGGGTAATAAAGGCCATTGTCTATACTGTGCCCCTTTATATAATACATTATATAAGACAAAAGAATTTACCTGAAGAATCCAAGAGGATGAAGCGGATTTGAGTCAGCGCGAAAAAACCTGAAAAAACTTGCAAAAAAGTGTTGACATCCGGCCCGGCGTATGGTATTATACTTGAGCGCCAAGCGCTGAGACAAAAGAATGACT
>OGEI01000995.1_pt1 | contig 13183 bp, 15 predicted proteins | sample 1570631 | NCBI WGS metagenome assembly OGEI01 (sample SAMEA2582139, study PRJEB24529) | metagenome | biome: Human gut stool | place: China | collected 2011
CCTGTTTATGTGCGATTACTGGTTTGATGACGGTTTTGTGTTCCGTGCGGCATAACAACCAATCCGGGCGGGGTGTCAAAGCCCTGCCCGTTAAAAACGACCAAGCGATGAAACGGAAAAGCATTTATAAAATCCTTTGGCGGGTGTTGCTGCTCTGCCTTGCATGGCGGTTTACCAGCGTAGCCGGAGCAGGCACGGCGATAACGGCGTATATCGTGTTTTGTGCCGCCCGTTTCCTGCTCCGGGTCTGCCTTTCAGCCCTTTATGCGCTGGGCGTGGCTCTGCTTTTCCTGCTGTTGCTTTCTTTACTGATATTATAACCATTAAAAAAAATAGAACATCATGCAGTCACTTAACAAAAACGGGGTAAGCATTACCCAAACACCGGGAGAAGAAAAGTTCGTGAAATGCTGTTTAGGGGCTTTCAGGGGACAAATTTATTATCAATATGACTACCGCCACACGGACGGCGAACTTTTCAGCACGGTAGCCAAAACGCTGGACGAGTGCCGCCGCAGGCGTGACGAGTGGATAGCGAAAAAGTAACAGAGTAATAAGTAAATTTTAGGGATATGAAAACGACAGAAGTAAACAAGGAGCTTATCGGCAGGCGTTGCGAGTGCATTTTTACGGGCTTAATGGTAACGGGCGTTATCGAGGACACAGAAGAAAACGAACACACCATAGAGGTAAAAGTCCGTTTCGACCACCCGCACCAGTGGGGCGATGATTTGTATAATGATGTGTGGGCGTGGGGGCGCAAAATAGACGAGTTCGGCACGCTGCACCATTTGCAACTGTTGGAGGATAAACCGGACTTTCAGATAATGACGGTAGTTTTCGGCGAACCAATCAGCCGGATAGACCGCAGTGTTTTTGAAGATGTTGCAACGTGGGGTGTCTGTTCCCTGCAAGGCTGGGTAAACAGCTATGAAAGTGTCCGGTTTGTAGCTATAGACGACCATACGGCAATCATCACGGGCGAATATAACATGGAGCAGGTAAAGGTGTGGTTAGAGAAATACACGTCCATAAAGAGCCTTAAAACCAGTTGATAGAAAACGGCGGCTGCTTGCCGCCGTTACTTTCTTCCGTGAGCCTGCCAGCGGGTGAAGAAAGTAACAAAGAAGCCTTTCGTTTTCCCTATCATGGAAACATCCCGCCGATGCTTCCCGGCGGGATGTCTGCCCGATATTTACGCTTTGCGTATCATTCCATACCCGGTTTCCCAAGAGGATGATAAAAACGAATGTCGCAACTATAAATCCTCATAGTGAATAAATTTTACACCAAGTATGCACACGGTTTCTTCTTCCTCGATGTCATATTTCCATGTCCGTTTATTGACAAGCATTTCCGTGTCGCAATCGAACCATTCCATTACAGGCGCATCATCTTCTTCGTCCGCCCATTTGAAAACCTGATTGGACGGCGTTTTCCATAATTCAGCACTGTCACGTTCGGAAATACAGTCCTTGTCCATAATGATGATGTCACCTACTGCCGGAACTGTATCTGTTTCCAACGTGGTTTCTATGTACCACGAGATGCCTTCTATATCCAATTCTATTTTTACCATGTCGTTTTATTATTAGGGGGTTATTGTTTCCGTTTCTTCTTCGCTGTTGTCATTATTAAATGATAGTGTAAGTTGCTGCATCTGCCCGAAGCTGTCGATGATATAAATGTCAATCGTCTGCTGGTCGGTCGATGCCGAGGTGTAGTAGAGCCAGAACGTTTCTTTCTCCAGCGGGTAGAGGTCATTGGGCAGGAACACCGTGCCGTTATCCATTTCCAGCTTCCCTTTGCCGTCCGGCTGGAAATACCTTATCTGATAGGTAGTCGGCTGGTAATAGCCGCCACGCACCAGTCGGCAGCGTATTTCGGCGGTTTCCCCGACTTTCAGCCTTTTGGGTACTGGCAGTGTTTCGATGCTGAACGGGTACGCCTGCTGAATATCCAAGTTGTCATTACAGGCGGTGACAAGCACGAGGGCGGCCACGATGTAGCAGCCCATGATGATTTTATACATTACATTCTTCATATACATTATTATATAGCGGTCAGTTGATAATGAATTTCAGTCCCAAAGATACCTGCGTGTGGAACTTGCCTATGTCCGAGCCGAACAACGCCCGTTCCCTTGCACTGACAAGCAAGGCTATCCGGTCGGTCAGGTAGGCTTCCAGTTCCAGCGTCAGCGCACCGCCGTAGATGAAGCAATCCTTATCCAGCAAGGTAGAGCCGTCCGGCAGCAGCTTTTCGCTTCGGTTGCTTGTTTCGTACCCGGCGAGAGCCGACAATCCCAATGAAAGGAAAAAAGTCTTTCGCCTGTCCGATAGGAATTTCAGGTAATAGCCGCCCTCTGCGGTGAACTGTTCTACGGGTATCTGCATATCCTTGTAGTCATACTTCTTGTGCAGGTATTCGCCGCCAATCACCCAGCGGTTGGCGTTCTTGGTGTAAACGCTGTACGCCGCCCCGATGTGGTAGGCAAAATCCGTGTCGGAGTTCCAATGCACCCCGTCCGCCATGCCCGCCGTGACTTGCAAGCCTTTCATGCCCGGCAGGTATCTTTGCGCATGTGCCTGAAACGAGGTCAGGCACAGCGCAAAGAGCATCATTATAAAGATGTGTCTTTTCATTCCCTATTTGATTTTTAGTTCGTCAATCACTTCTGCGTTCACGATGTCGGCGTTCTCCACCCGTATGGTCTGATGCCGCCCGCCGTTCTTCTCGTAGAGTTCCACGACCAGCAGCTTGTCGTCAGGAATGGTGAACTTCGGCAGGGCGTACACCGTGCGCACGGTACTTTTTCCTGCAATCTCTATCACCTCGTTGTAGCTACGTACCGCATCCAGCACCGTTTCCTGAATAGCCGTGCGCTTGGGTACTTTCTTATCGGTTATCTTAAACTTGATGAAGTCGGTATCGAAAGGCACGTTGGAACTGTTCTTTGTCTGCGTGTGTACATAGAGCATCCCGTTATAGGTGTAAATCCCCTTGATTAAGAACTGTATGCCGAAACGCTTGCTACCCAAGTGGCGCACTTTCCGGTCATTGTTCTTATAGATGCTCTGCATTATCAGTTTCACCAATAGCGGGCTTTCATTCCCCAGTTCCCGGAAATAGATGTTCATCCGGGTATGTGAGAAGTCGGACGTATCTTCATTCTCCAAGAAGTCTTTCATTTCGATGTTGAGCATTTCCGGTTCACGGGCGTACTTGGCGTTGAACGAAAAGAAACTGCCGTCCTCGCAGATAACGGAGAAGTTCGTTTCTCCCGGAAAGCCCTCTGTCGTGGCTTTCACCCTGATTACGTTCTCCGCACCGTCCGCCTTGCCCGCTATGATATGGTTGCTTCCCAAATCGACATAGCGGACGGCGGCGGGGAAGATGATATGCACCGTCTTGGCAAAGGTCACTTCCACGCCGTAGGGCGTAACCATTTGGCGGTACGGGAGTTTCCGGGTAATCCCCCGGTACAAGTCGTTGCCAGCCGCATACTTCACGGTGTCAGTGGTTTGTGCGTTTGCCGCACACACGCCCAGCAAGAGGGCGAACATTACAAAAATCTGTTTCATTGCTAATTGAAATTTTAACGGTTGATAAAATGGTTATTGTTGTTTGGCGTAAAGCATCACCCTGTACCCGGCTTTCAGCTTCACTTTCACGGTTCGGAACTTCTTGGCGAGGTAGCCGGACGTTCCTTGCAGCAATCCCCTTGTCACGTCCATAGCCACCTGCTGCCCGGCACTTTGGGCAAAGGAAATGCTTGTACCCAGCCCGCTTCCGATATTCGCCATAGCTTCGTTGAACGCTTCCTGCTCCATAGAGGACGGGACGGACAGCCCCTTTTGCCCGTCCGTGTCGAACACGGCGAGTTCCACCGGGATGATGTTGCCAGCGTACTCAATCGAGGACACCAGTATGTCAAGCCGCTCGCCCTGCACCTTTGCCGTCCCCGCCACGAGGGTATTCTTCGGCACGACTATGTTCCCCGCCTGCATGGGTTCGAGCAGCCGTAGTTTCACCGCCTGCCCGTCCGTCAGGGTTTGGTCTTGGTGGATGCAGGCGGCTACCGTGTTCTTTCCCATAGCGTACCCCGTGCCTACTGCCGTGTTGAAGCCGTAGTTTCGTGGCTGGCTGTAAGCCCGGATGAAGTCGGCATCGCTCATGGGCTGCCGCAATCCCGAAACGGTCGTTTCCCTGACAGCCTGCACCGCCACCGCATCCGGCTTGCGGTCAATGTCGCCCGTTACCGGGACTTGTGCGACTTGTCCCTGCCCGCCGTTCATGTACTTTGCCGCCAGCTCGTAGGACTTTTCCAAGAGTGCCATTTGGTCGTCAGCGGTGGGTGTGGCGTTCTGTTGTTGCAGCCTATCGGTCAGTTCCGCTACCTGCCGCTTCAAGTCCTCTTTTTCCTCGTCCACCGCCGGAGTTTCATAGAACGTGCTTAACTGGCGGTTGATGTCCCGGTAAGCGTATGCCGAAGAAGCACCGCCGCCCCTTTGGGGCTTCGCATCCTCTTCCGGCATCAGGTCGATTTCCGCTTGCGGTTCTTCCGCTTCATCGTTCCCGGTGAAACCGAAGTCCTGCAAGGACTGTATCTTCTCCTGCTGCCTGCGGCTTATCATCGCCTGTTCGTAAGCCTTTTGCTTGTCGGCTATAATCCCGTCCTCTGCGGGCAGGGGTATGTCGGCGTTGAAGCCGCCCACGCTTTCCACGTTCACGTCCTCTTTGCCGGAGGGTGCGAATATCAGGTACATGCACCCGGCAAAGGCAAGGAACATCAGCGGGAAGACTATCATTTTCCTGCGCTGCTGCACCTGCTGCGGGGTAAGTTCCCGTTTGGGTTTATCTTCCTTTTTCGGCTTCCCGTCCGCCTGCGGTACGGTCGTGCCGTTCTCATTCTTCTGTACTTCTTCCATATTGCGGTCTGTTTAAGGGGTTGATACTTTTGGTTGTGTCGTTGCCGTGCAACGGCAGTTGCCTGATGTGTTCTATTTGCAGCCGCCTGCCGTCCCGCTTCCCGATGTTGTAGATTGATGAAACGGTAATGTAGATAGACAAGCCGCCAAGGAAGAAGAACATCACGAGGATAACCGCCAGCCTTTTGCCCGGCGTAATCCGTCCGCACATTCGGCGCAGGCGGTCGTCCGCCCAGTCCCGCACCTTTCCGATGTAGTTTCGTTTTCTTTCCATAAGGCTATCTCTTAATGGTCTGCAAATCCTTGTTCTCGGTAATGGTGAACGCTTCGATGATGAAGCCGTGCGGGTTGTTGTCGCTCCGTGTGGCGTTGAGCAGGCGGCACGAGGTCACAAGGCTTCGCACCGTCAGGCTGCTTTCCCGGACAATCAACTGGCGGGCATACGTGTTCACCTTGTAGGGGTACTGGTCGAAGTCGCACTTCACGCTGTCAATCTCCACCGTCTGCGTGACGTTTCCGGAAATCACCCGGTTGTAGTAGCCCTTTTCCGCCAAGTCCTTGTAATAGTTGAAAGCGGTCTTGTCGGCGAGGAACAGCGAGCGTTTGATGTTGCTTTCGATAGCCCCCTTGTCGGGTGAGAGCGTGAAGAAAAGTTCGTGGAAACGCCGCACGTGCGACTTGGCTTCCACGGGTCTGTTCTGCGCCATGTCCTGCGAGAGTGCCAGCATCAGGCTTTTGCCGTTGTCGAGGACGTATATCTTCTGCCGCTGCTTTTCGGCGAAGCTGTACGAGTTCCACACGGCAAAGCCCGTCACCAGTGCGCACAGGCAGATGAATACCAGCGCAAAGAGCCTGATTTGCCGGAAACTCGTTTCGATGTTCGTTAATGACTTAAATTCCATATACTAAATATTGATGTTGGTTATTTGAGTAGTTTCCCGGTTACTTTCCCGCTTGCCGCACCGACCGCCGCCCCGGCGATTGACCCAGCCCGTGCCACGTTGCGGTTATAGGCAGACGTACCGCCAGCCGACACTATCCAGCTTGCCACCGTTGGAATGGTGAAGTAGCCCACGATGCCGATAATCATAAAGATTACATACACGGTGCTGCTCCCGTCAGGAATGAAATTCGGGTCTGAAAGCTGCTCGATGTCTTTTTGTAGCATCAGGGTTTGTATGCGTGCCAGCACGCTGCTGAACAAGTCCGACACGGGTAGCCACAGGTAAATGGATATATAGCGTGAAATCCACTGGGTCAGCGTGCTTTGGAAACCGTCATAGACGGAAATCGCAAACGCCAGCGGACCCAGTATGCTTAACACGATTAGGAAGAACGTGCGCAGCGTGTCTATAATCAGCCCCGCCGCCTGAAAGAGCATTTCCAGCAGTTCCCTGAACCAGTCCCGGACGGACTTCTTTATATTGTACGCCGCCCTGTCCATATACATACCCGTCATAGTTACCATATCGGAGGGCGACCAACCCAGTTCTTCCAGTTGCCTGTCAAATTCCTCGTCCGAAGCGAGGTAAGCCGTTTCGGGGCTACGCATCAGGGCTTCATATTCCAGTCGGTCTTTCTGTGCCCGGTATTCGTTCATGTCGAAAGTCTGCGTTTCCATAAGTTGGTTGCACCCTTTCACCACTGGCGACAATACCGTGTTGATAGTCCCCAGCACGAACGTGGGAAAGAACATGATGCACAGCCCCAGCGCAAAGGGACGCAGGAGCGGGTACACGTCTATGGGTTCGGCACGTGCGAGCGACTGCCACACTTTGGCGGCTACATAGAACAGCGCACCCAGCCCGGCTATTCCTTTGGCTACCCCCGTCATGTTGCTGCACAAGGGCATCATTTCATCGTACAGCACCCGCAACACTTGGTGCAGGTTGTCAAAATCCACCGCTGCTAATAACATAGGCATACCGATTTATATGTTACCAGTAGCGTTCATCCGCCGAGCCGTAAAGAGCCAGCACCCGGTCTGTGTCGTTCTTCTTCTTTGCCCGCAGGTAGGACACGGATATGTTCTTTCGGGTGTAGTAGTTCACGAGGTTGCGGTAGTTGAGCAGGCTTTTGTAGGCGTTGTTGATTACCGCCAGCCTTTCGGCATCCGTCAGCGACATACCCGTCACGTTCACTACATTCTTCAAGTCCTGCAACACGTCCGCACTTTCGGAGAGCAGCTTGGCATACCCGGCTGAAATGGCGGTGAGTTCATCCGGCGTGTAGTTCGGGTCAGCCAGCATGTTCTGGTAGTTTCGCACGTAGATTTCGGATATTTCCGCCACCAGTTCAATGGACTTCTTCACCTTGATGCCGCCCTTGACAACATCGTGTACCGCTTTGAGCGCATCGTAATAGACTTTTCCCTGCTGGAAAATCTTCTGCGCTTCCATGAAGCCGTCCAGCGTGTTTTTGGCTGTGGTGGAAGTCTGCACTATCTGCTTGGTGGTGTTGATGATGCCCTGTGCCAAATTGCCGGGGTCTGACACCACCCACTGTGCGGATGCGTTGCCGATGAAGCAAAGGCATACCGCCATAAGGAGAATTGTTCTTTTCATGTTCCTGATTTTTAAGTTGTTGATGATTGGGGATTACGTTTGCTTTCTGCAAGCCTCTTGATAGCCAGTTCAAGGTTGCCGCCCAGCTTGTCGGCAAGTGCGAACAGTTCCATTTTCTCGCTTTCCTCTGTCGTGAAGGTGTAATATTCTTCCAATGAAACTTCTGTGGCGTACACCGCCGACTGCGTGCCGCCCAGCGAGAAGAAAACTTCCTTGTACTTCCGTCCGGGGTGGTTCGCCATGTTGATAGACAATATCTGCGAACGCTCCTTGTCGGTCAGTCCCAAGAGGTTCTGTATGCTGTCAAACTTGTTGAGATATTTTCTTTGGTCTAACAGGATTTTGCAGTCCGAGTTATTGATGATACTCTCTTTCACGATAGGGGAAGAAATAATATCCTCAATCTCTTGCGTGACTACAATCGCTTCCCCGAAATATTTTCGGACGGTTTTGTAGAGGTAGCGGATATAGTCCGCCATGTTCGCCGATGCAATCGCTTTCCACGCTTCTTCGATTAGTATTAATTTCCTTATCCCCTTTAACTTGCGCATCTTGTTTATAAACATCAATAGTTGATAAGACAGGAAATGACAAACGAAGCAACTATTTATTTGTTAGCACTTTATGTCTTTTGGTGGCATAATGGTTAGACAGGCTAAAAAGCCAAAAACGGACACGAAAAGTCAGAGTTCCGTTACCAAGTCATTACCTGTTTATCATCGAGAACGACAAGGCAGAACAGCGGATTTCACAGCTAACTGACAGGACAGAAAGAAACGTTTCTTCATTCGTCTGTTGATGGCGTTCTTTGGCTGTGGCTTCCATTCTTCAAGTAACTCACTTAAACAATAATTTTGTAACTAATTAGAAGTGAGCATTATGAAAGAAGAATTAAAGGTGTTATTCTACCTTAAAAAGAATCAGGTAAAGGCAAACGGATTGTGTTCCGTAATGGGGCGCATTACCATTGGCAGAACAATGGCACAGTTTTCGGCAAAGATTGAAGCCGAGCCATCAAAGTGGGATGCCAAAGCGGGACGAATGACAGGAAAGAGTAACCTTGCCTTACAGGTAAACCGTCAGATTGATAAAATTAATCTAAGTATTCACGCTCGTTACAAAGAGTATCTAACCAATCGGGGAAGCGTAACAGCAGAAGAACTGAAAAACGCATTTCAGGGTATCGCCTCCACGCAGGAAACTCTGTTGAAAGTATTTGCGGAACACAACGAAGTTTACCGTAAACGTGTCGGAATAGACAGGGAGAAAAGAACCTATAAAACCTATTGTAATGCTTACAGTCATTTGGCTGACTTCCTGCAAAAGAAATACCATGTGCGGGATATGTCATTTAATCAACTAACATTCTCTTTTATCGAAGCCTACGATTTTCATTTACGGGTGAATTTGAAGATGAAACCGAATACTGTATTAGGTTACATTATCCCGTTCAGAAAAATAGTTCGCATTGCGCTTAACAAAGGATTTATTGCCCGTGACCCATTTACGGAGTACAAGCCGGAACGGGGACGGAGCGAACACCGTACCCTGACAGGCGAGGAACTACAAAAGATAATGAACGCTACATTTGATTCTCCCAACCGTACATTTATCCGTGATTTATTCGTTTTCTCCACTTTCACCGGATTGGCATTTGCCGACATACGAAGATTAACTGAAAAGGAACTTGTTACGACCGAAGACGGGAGACAGTGGATTGTGATTGCAAGGAAAAAGACAGGTACAATCTCCCGTATCAGACTGCTGGATATACCCCTGCAAATTATCGAGAAGTATAAAAAAGATAGGATTTGCGAAAAAATATTCAGTGTGCCCGGATATTCAACCGTTGATATAAACCTCAAACGCATTGCCGAAATATGCGGGATAAACAAGACACTCACTTATCATCAAAGTCGCCATACTTTCGCCACGGTGGTGTGCCTTTCACAAGGCGTACCCATCGAAACAGTTAGTAGAATGTTGGGACACAAGGATATACACACCACACAGATTTATGCGACCGTTTCCACTCAAAAGATAAGTGCCGACATGAAGCAATTATCTGAACGGATGGCGGGAAAGTTCTCTTTTGTCAAATCTAAAAACCAATAATAACATCATGCGTAGCACATTCAAATACCTGTTTTATATCAACAGGAACAAAGTAAAGAAGAACGGGCTATGTCCCATAATGGGGCGTATCACATTGGACGGGGAAATCGTCCAATTCAGTACAGGACTGGAAACCAATCCTGATTTATGGGATGCAAAGGCGGGGCGTTCAATGGGAAGAACGGCACACGAAATAGGCGTAAATAAGGAGTTGAAGTACCTTTCGACTTCCATAGAAAAACATTATGCTTACATTGTAGAAAAAGACGGTTATGTAACAGCCGAACGGGTCAAAAATGCGGTTATGAACATAGCCCAAGAACCAACCACGCTACTAAAGGAATTGGAAGAAGCAACCGAAGAAATACGGAAAAGTATAGGCATAAACCATACGGTCGCAACCTATCGGGCGTATGTAAACGCTCATTTGAACCTGTCCCGTTTTATCCGTGATAAGTACGGCAAAAGTGATATGCCGTTTTCATCTTTGGAATACTCCTTTATTGAGAATTACGATATGTATCTGAAAATAGACCATAAGATGGCAACGGGTAGTGTGATGCAACATATTATCTTTCTCAAGAAGTTAGTTAAACGAGCCATGAACAAAGGTATTATATCACGTAATCCATTTTTTGGTTATGTTCCCGACCAACCTAAGACATCCCGCAAATGGTTGTCTTGTGAAGAAATACAAAAGGTTATGACTACCCCGATAGGGCATCTGAGCGTGGCATTTGTACGGGATATGTTTGTTTTCGGGTGTTGGACTGGTTTATCGTACACGGACATCAAAAATTTGCAAGATATAAATATCGTGACGGATAGTGAGGGCAACCAATGGATAGATATTAGGCGACAGAAAACAGGTAGTAGGTCGCTGGTTCCATTATTGGATATTCCAAAGGAAATCATTAATAAATATAAAGGTACTGGCGAAAAAGGAAAAGTATTCAAGATGTTATGTATGAATGTTGTTTGTCAATATACTAAACGTATCGGCAAACTCTGCGGATTGGATAAGAAACTCACATTTCACATGAGCCGACACAGTGTCGGAACAAGTATTTGCCTGACACAAGGCGTTACGATAGAAACACTTAGCCAAATGATGGGACACCGAAATATCAAAACAACCCAGATTTATGCAGAGATAACAGGTGCTAAAATCGAAGAAGATATGCAACGGCTATCCCAAAAGATTGAGAACAAATACCAGTTGGTGAAATTTTGACATCATTCCCAGACCGTTCTAACGTATCATAGGGCGGTCTTTTTCTTTTATGCCCCTCACTCAAACCAACATATTTTTCCTTTTTTTCTCTGATAAACATCTCCTATATGGAAAGAATAAATAAGGCAACACTTTTTGGAAATTTACTCTTTTGAGGAACGAAAAAGGAAGAAATTTTCAAAAACCGCTTGCGGCTCGGTGTTGCCGTTTTATTCTTGGAATATACCTTTGTGTTCAGAGAAAGAAAGGATTAATTAAGATTATTCCATTGAAAAATAAGATATTAGTTTGGTTATAGCTATTGCGAAGTTTGCACCATCTATGGAATAAAAGCCTAATTTCTCGGCTAACCTATTACTTTTAATATTGGCACATTCAATGCCGATATGGTTAAAACCGTACTTTCGGGCTATTCCTGTCAGAAATCGGATAAAGTGCGTTCCGTGCCCTATCCGTTCTTTTGAGAAACCCAATCGGGCAATAATCAGGCAATCAGGGGGAAATCGGCTTTCACTTCTCCTAATGCGCAGATACAAATCTACCCGGCTGTTTCTCCGGGTAGTGACAATGTTATCCACTGTCAGCCGTACAAGTGATTTACGATACCTGAACCGTTCCATTAAGTAACGGTCTATTTCGGCTCTTAGTTCTTCATACTCAATCATCGTCTTATTCCTCTTTTCTTTTTCTTCTTGCGTTTCTGTGCCTGTAATTCTTCTACTGGTATAGAATCGTTATTATTATCCTCACCCACTGAGAAAATAGATAAAAGAGAATCACCCCTACTATTGTGCTGCTGATTGTTAGAGTGCCTATTTCCTTCCTTGTTGTCAAGATTGCAGGAAATATTATTTTCTTTTTCACTTGATTGGAATACTTCTTTTTTCTTTTCGCCAGTAAAATTTTGATTCTGTAATTCAAGTTGTTCCGAAATAGAACCGTTTTTCATCGTGTTGGAATACTCAAACGATTCTGATAATTGGCGATTATAGCCGAACAATCTATCAAAGCCCTGTTCCGCTTGTTGGAACAGGTTTACACGGTCAAAGCCGCCTTTTATTACTCCGTTTTTGGTGTTTTTGTGGTTGGTTAGCGGTGATAGCTTCTTTTTATTAGCTTGGTCTTTCCGGCTCACAATCAAATGGCAGTGCATATTCAGTTCGTTGTCGGAACGGCTACGGTTAAAATGTATCTTTCCGTAAAACTTTATATCCGCTTCGGATAGTCCTTTGTTGAAGTTCTTGGCGTATTCAGGAATAAAGACTTCCCGAATATACCGTTTCATTGCTTCGGCTTTCTCTTGTTCAGTATTCCCCATTGCCCGAAGTTCACTTTCCGATGGGCTGACATGGATGGCAAAAAACTTTGCATCCGTTTTCAACAGTTGCCCGATATTATTATCTATATCCTTAATAACCTTTGATTTGTAGATATTATCATCCGTCAGGTTGAAAAAGCCATCGGTATAGATACCTTTCTCCATACGTTCCAAATCTTCATGCTCCATATATGAAGCTAATTGGCGGCTACTTCCTGCATTGTTGTATGTTCCGCTTGATGGTGGGGCAAAATCTATGTGCATGGTTCTATGTGTTTATCAGATTAATGATTTCCGCTTTTAAGTTCTCTTTCCGTTTGCTATCCATTACTCCACAAGCGGACAGTTCCGAATAGAGTTGTATCAGTTGAAGTAGCTTCTTGTAATCCCGTTGGTGTATTTGATAGAGTGCGTTTAGTTGCTTCCCTTGTTGGTTGATTATATCGGCATGTTTGCCAAATTGCTCACTTACTTTTTGTAGTACGGCTGTTTGTTTCCCCTGACTGGATTCCAGCCACGAAAGAATAAGTGTTTCCAATGTCTTGCCAATGGTATCAAACCGAACTGCAATAGAATTAGCGGTTCGTATCATGGGATTCAGTTGTTTTTCCTCGTAGTGTCGGATGAAGCGGATAATATCGTCCTGCCGTTTGTTAATTTTCGCCAGTTCCGATTTTACGGATTCCGGTGATTCCGATGGGTTGATACAGGCTTTATCAATATAGACAAATGCCAACCGGACTATTTCCCCTTTTGTCATCGAATAGCGTTTACAGAGCTTATCTATTAACTTACTCGTTTGTCGGTCTATTCCGATTGTGGTAAGTGTGGGTATATTATTGGTCTTATCCATGATTATAACTTTTTTATAAAGAAAGTGATATTCATTCAGTTGATTATAAGCGAAATACGTTTTCGACTTATAATCACTGTTATAAACGTTTACGAATGTAACTCATTAAAGCAGAAGGCTTTGCCCCGCAGGGCAAGAGGGAAGAACAGGACTTGTCCAGTTCCCTCT
>OGEI01000996.1_pt1 | contig 13172 bp, 7 predicted proteins | sample 1570631 | NCBI WGS metagenome assembly OGEI01 (sample SAMEA2582139, study PRJEB24529) | metagenome | biome: Human gut stool | place: China | collected 2011
AAGAACCGCATCAGGACTTGATTCGCGACGAGAATGATTTGATTTATAATCTGTTACTTAGTTTCCCGACTGCTGCTCTGGGCGGAGCTGTGGAAATTCCGACTATCGACGGCAAAGTGAAAGTAAAGATTGATTCGGGTACTCAACCGGGTAAGGTGCTTCGTTTGCGCGGCAAGGGATTGCCGAATGTGAACGGATACGGAACGGGGGATTTACTCGTCAACATCAGTATCTATGTGCCGGAAGCGCTCAATAAAGAGGAAAAGAGCACGCTCGAAAAGATGGAGGCTTCGGACAACTTCAAACCTAACACGTCGGTGAAGGAGAAGATTTTCAAGAAGTTCAAGAGTTTCTTCGATTAATTTTTTTGCTATAATATATAAGGTATAAGTGAGCTGCAATCTTTTTTGTGGCTCACTTCTGTTTTTAGGGCTTGTCCTTTTAAAAAAAAACATATATTTGTGTAGCAAATAAATAGAGACTAAATATAGACTTCAAGTATGGCAGAACCTTTTAAGAATATGTACAACAAGCAATTTTTCGATCTGTTTACGAAAGATTTGAGACTTGTTATCGATGATTTTGATGCTCACGGGTTTGTTTCCCAAATAATGGATGATGAATGGGAAGGCAGGGAACTAAAACAGCGCTGGATACATATCACTAGCATTCTGAAAAAGTTTTTGCCGGCAGATTACAAAGAGGCGATCACTAAGATTCTTGAGTTGTTGGATCATGTAAAAAGTACGCGGCCTGATTTTTCGGTGATAGACGATACGAAGTTTGGATTGATGCTGGAGTATGGGGTGATTCTGAATAATTATGTCGAGCAATATGGGTTGGATGATTATGAAACGTCTGTCAAGGCGATAGAGAAAATCACACAGTTCACAAGTTGCGAGTTTGTGACCCATCCTTTTATAATAAAATATCCGGATGAAATGATGAAGCAGATGTTGGTTTGGTCGAAACATGAGCATTGGGGAGTCAGGCGGCTTGCGTCAGAAGGTTGCCGTCCGCGTTTGCCTTGGGCGATGGCTTTGCCGAATCTGAAGAAAGACCCGACACCTATTATTCCTATTTTGGAGAATCTTAAAAATGATCCGGCAAGATTTGTACGGTTGAGCGTTGCCAATAATTTGAATGATATTGCGAAAGATAATCCGGAAATAGTCATTGATTTGGCAAAGAAATGGAAGGGGGAATCGAAAGAGGTAGACTGGATTATTAAACACGGTTGCCGGACGCTCTTAAAGCAAGGGGTTCAGGAGGTGATGGAGTTGTTTGGCTTTGATTCTATCAGGAATAATATTAGTGTAGAGGATTTTCAGATTTCAAGCCCTAAGGTTAAAGTCGGGGATTCGTTGGAGTTTGGTTTTAACTTGTTGAATCATAGTAATAAGACGATCAAAATACGGCTTGAATATGGTATTTATTACCAAAAAGCAAATGGAACGCTGACGAAGAAAGTTCATAAAATCAGCGAAAAAGAATATACCGGAAATTCTACCACACGAATAACGCGAAAGCACTCTTTCCGTGTGGTTACGACAAGAAAATTCCATCTCGGGCTTCATCAAATCGCTATAATAATCAATGGGAGTGAATTTGAAAAATATGATTTCGATTTGATTGAGTAATTCGATTGCTGCAACAAATACTATAAATCCTCGATTCTCCGGATGAAAATCGAGGATTTTTTATTTGGGTTCGTCTTTATCGCACACTAGCTGGAAGTTGAATATATAGCACTCTATGTATTACAATAAATTGATTGCCGATAATTCCTTTGATAAAGCCTGAATACCTTTTTGTATTTTTTCAAGTTGTTGCCTGCGAGGCTTATGTACTCCGGCAGCATAATGCCATAATTGCCTTTCATTAATACCCGTAATCCGACTCAATGCAGCTTTAGTGAAGATGTTGCTATAATAGTTTATAAATGTAGCAGCATCAATCTTGAATTTTAATTCAAACTCTCCGGACAATACTTCACAGGGATTGGAATTATCTTCCAAATACAATTCAATCGCCTCTCGCATGTTGTCCTCAATCTCTCTCATGTCATTGCCAACAGTGATAACCGGAGCATCTTCAATATAAGCACTCAAGTTCTTTCCTGCGTGTTCCACAATTACTTCTACTGTTTTCATATCTCCTCCTATATTAAATTACAGAAAACAAGGGGGCTACTTTAGCCCCGCTTGTTTCAAAATGCTGTAATAAGTGCCTTTCTCAACGCCTTTGCTATTATGATTCGGTACAATAACTACCCTACCGTTCTTTTCAAACTTCATGTGGCTACCTTTCTGACCTTTTAGAACAAAACCGTTTTCCAGCAACATAGTTACAACGTCTTTAACTGATTTGTAACTCATAACGCTTTGGACTTAATTACTGCACAAATATAGTAATTATATGAATACTAGCAAAAGAAGTATTCATATTTTTACTATGATTTCTTCCTAATACCCCGGATTCTGTTTCAACCTCTCATTCATCACCCGTATTTTCTCCGGTATAGGGAATACAGTTGTATATCCACTTGCCTCATCCGGTAGTTGCGGACGGCTGCTGTAAGCTCTTGTAAACTTCCCGAAGCGGACTAAGTCCTGTCGTCTCCATCCTTCCCAAGCCAGTTCCAGCTGACGTTCGGCAAGGATATTCTCTAAAGTGGCAGTGCGGGGAGAAGCGTTGACACGGCTACGAACTTCATTGAGTTCTTCATCTCCGTTTGCTCCGTTCCGGACTTTCGCTTCACTCTTCATCAACAAAGCGTCTGCATAGCGGAACAATACAATGTCATTCTCCATCAACTTACCGTCTTTTGTGGCAGTCGGGTCGACTTCATATTTTTTCATGCGGGCTCCTGCGGTTTGTTCGTATGGGGTATCTGTTATATCCAGAGATACTTTCCAGGGCAGATATTCCAGTACCGTTCCATTATCCAGTTTGATTATGTTTCCTTTCAGGTCGTGGACAATTCCTGCAAAATAGCAAATATCAAAACGGGGATCTTGTTCCGCGGTTTCATAACCGAAAGCTTCGAGGGCTTCAATGGTGGCGCTGGGACCGTTCTCACCGCTTAGTCCGTAAGCCTTGGCGTGATTATAGTGGCGGGAACGGAAGAGATATTGCATCTGGTTGGTGTACAGAGTTTTATTCATCGGGATAGTGAAGACATTCTCTACGGACGGTTCGTTGAATATAGAGAAATTCGTTTCGTATTCCGGTTCCAGTTTGTAGCCCATAGTCTTGAGTTGGTCACAATAGTAGATGACTGTTTCCCAAGCATTTAGTTCGCTGCCGTTCACTGTGAACTTTATATTTTTTCCATCCGGGCGTTGTCCGTCCGTCCAATCATTGTCTGTATAAACTTCGGAGTTCAAAGCCAGTTTGGCCAGTAGGAAAGTTACTACGGGGCGAGTGATACGGCCATAGTAAGGGCCGGACTGGTTGCTATGTGCATCGCTCAACAAAGGAGCCGCCTCTTGCAATTCCTTGACAACAAAGTCAAAGACCGTTTTTCGTTCACTTTGCACTACATCTTTCATTGCTACGGAAGAGGATTGAACTAGCGGGATGCGTCCGAACAAATCCATCAGGTAATAATAATACATAGCCCGCATGGCACGTACTTCGGCACGGTATGCCGGCAGTTCCGTAGCGGAATGAGTTTCGGCGAATTTGTCTATCCGTTCCAGTGATTTGTTACTTAACATGACGACTTTATAGAGATATTCCCATGTAGCCTGAATGGCATCATTCTCTATTCCCCAATCGTGCAGGTAAAGTCCTTGCCAAAAACCACCGTCATACCAGTCACCTCCACGGGTGGGGATAATGGCTTCGTCGGAGGTAAAGGTGTTCAGGTCGTAGACTCCCCTACCCGTTCCCTGCAATCCCTGACTATCACTATAACCGCCTACGTATGTATAAAGCGAAGCTACTGCATTGAGATATACTTCCGAGATTGTATTGTAAACGTCATCTTCGGGTAACTTATCTTTCGGATTTTCCTCCAAAAACTTACTACATGAGAATAAACCCAGGCACGTTATAAGAAGGAATACCAGCACTCCCGAAGGACGTAAGATCTTCTTTGAAAACAGTTCCGCTATCCTTGAAAGCAGTTCTTCTTTCTGCAAAAAAAGACTTTTATTTTTCATATATTGTTTCATCATCTCCTCCTCCATTAAAAGTTAATACTCAATCCCAGTGTGTACGTCTGCGCCAACGGATATCCCCGTTTATCATCCACGCCTAAAGTGGAGTTCACCGTTGAACTGTTAATCATGGGTGAAAGCCCCGAATAACCGGAAATGGTTGCCAGGTTGTTGACTGTAAATGCCAGACGCAGGGAACGGACATATTTCTTCAGTTTCTGCACTTTCTCAATCGGCACGTTCCAACCCAGCGTCACATAGTCGAAGTTGACATAATCTCCCTTTTCCAACCAATAGTCGGTGGCGGTTTGATCCTTGATGTTCTGTTTCGGGGCTTTCTTCATTACGTTATAGTCGGGAAATATATTCATGTTCATATAGGTCAGGGAGGTTCCGTTGTAGATTTTATGTCCGAAAGCTCCGTTAATCTGCAAAGACAGGTCGAAACGCTTGTAACGGAAACTGATGTTAGATCCCAGAATCGTTTTAGGTACGGCTTGCCCTGCCACGTAGCGGTCTTCACCATCTTCAAGGCTGACACCTCCGCCATTCAGATCGGCGATGCCATACATGTATCCGCCGTTTCCGTCGGATTCCAGTCCCGTACTGTGGGGAAGATAGAACACGCCCAACGGTTGACCCACCATCTGATATATGATGTGGTTGTATCCTCCATGAAAGCCGGCTCCGTCGAGGCCAGCAAGACTTTTATATTCGGGAGCAGAAAGCATTTCGCCGTTGTACATACCGCTTAATGAGAGCAGTTTGTTGCGCTGGAAAGTGATATTGGCATTGATATTCAGTTCCATATCCTTGGTCTTCAAGGGGGTGATGCCGATGGCGATTTCCGTACCCCAGTTGCGCATGGAACCGATGTTGGCAAGTAAGGTGTTATAGGTGAAAGGCGGTACGCTTACGTTGTAAAGGTAAAGCATGTCTGTGGTTCGGGAGTTGTAATAGTTGGCGGAAAGCAGCAGGCGGTTGCCGAAAAGAGCTACGTCGATACCGGTATTAAAGGTATGTTTCACTTCCCATTTCAGGTCGGGATTCGTGTTCCGTAAGTCTCCTAAAGATACGACGGCGGAGTTTCCGACGGGGACTACACCGTTCGGTTTTACAAGGTTCAATGTAGTGTATGAGTCAATCCCACTCTGATTACCTGCCAGACCGTAGCCAATACGGAATTTCAGATTATCCACCATCGGTAACTGCTTCATAAATTCTTCTTCACTAATCACCCATGCGGCAGATGCGGAGGGGAAGAATCCCCATTTATGGTTCGCTCCGAATTTGGAGGAAGCATCTGTACGGGCGTTCAGCGTCAGTACGTAGCGGTCGGCGTATGTATAGTTGAAACGTCCCATGAAAGATGCCAGACGGGGTTGGTCGTAGTAAGAATTAGTGCCTTCCCACAAGCGGAGTGCACCTGCCTGAAGATTATTATACCCGAATTTGTCGGTGCTGAAATTGCTTACTGTTGTATAATATCCCGTGTAGGTTTCTTTTTGAAGTTCGGCAAGTGCCAACACGTCAAAGAAATGTTTTTTCCAGTTTTTCTTATAGGTCAGCATCATGTTGCCCAGCAAGGACTCTCGCTTTTTGGTTCCTTTGTAAGCCTGACCGTTCGCCCAGACGGAGGTGGGGAGGTATTGCGAATTTTCCACGATATTATAGGTATAGGCGCCGAAGAGGTTTAGTTTCAGTCCTTCCAGCAGATTGAAAGTCAGACGGGCGTGCGTGCTGATGTGCGAAGTGGCATCATCATCCTGCACTTCCATCCATGCCAATGGATTGGTAATTTGGCTGGCAGTCGTTATTCCGTCCCAGGAATTGGTGACGGGGTCTTTATGGTTGGGATAGGTGGGGGTGAATGTGGCTGCCGAATAGAACGTTTTCTGATAATCCACCAGATTATGATTCTTCTGAATGGAACCGAACATTCCCAGCTCGCAGTTCAGGAAGCCGTCGAACATTTTCTGATTCATGTTCATATTCGAAGTGAAGTTTTTCATGTCTTCATTCAAAATCACTCCCTGACGATCCATGAAACCAAGAGAAACGCGATAGCTGGACTCACTGGAACCGCCATAAAAGGCGATGTGATGGTTTTGTTGTAGTCCTGTCTGTTCAATCTCTTTCTGAAAATCGGTGTTATTTCCTTTATCCAGAATGGAAATCCCGCGTTCCGAGGCGACACGGCGGTACTCATCGCCGGACAGCATTTTCAGATTCTTGTAGACGGTGGAAATTCCGAAGCTACCGTTGTAGGCTACCTGTGTTCTGCCGCTCATTCCTTTTTTAGTGGTGACTTCAATCACACCGGAAGCTCCTCGTGAACCGTATTGTGCGGTTTCGGAAGCGTCTTTCAGAATGGTGAAGCTCTCAATATCCGTAGGGTAAATGGAGGTGAGCATACTCAAGTCGCCAAATACTCCGTCGACGATTATCAAAGGGTCATTGCCACTGGTCAGTGAGGTAGTTCCCCGCAGGCGTACTGCATCCAAGGCTGCCGGACCATTTGACCCGCGTTGGATAGTCAAGCCCGGCACACGTCCGCGGATTGCTTCCAAAGGGTTCGTTATCTGGTCTTTATTCATCTGTGTCTCCGTAATCTTCTCTACGGAACCGGAGAGGGTTTTCAAACTTCCGGTGGCATATCCAACAGTTATCAATGAGTCTATGGGCGTGACGGGAATCTTCTGCGCCAAGGTGCTCTCGCACGGGATTACCAGAAGAAGAAGGGTGTAGAAAATGAGTCTAGCGTGTTGTACCATATTCTTAGTTTTTAAGGTAATAATACAAATATAACAAAAAAAGAGAGAATCTGGTTGAATAGATTCCCTCTTTTATTCATAAATGATATTGACAATGTCTATTTCACGATTATCTCATCCGTAAATATCCAACCTCCGAATTCGCTTCCGGCCTGTGCCTGGTAACGTACGTATCTTCCTTTTGCTTCTCCCTGCCATGAAATATCCGTAAACCGGATAGGGGTTTCTTTGCTCACTTCAAAGTGTTGTTTTTGCAACTCCGTGAAGTTAATTCCATCATCGGAAATGGAAATAATCACTGTCTCCGGCAGGAATACTTCCGCGCCGACCACTTGCATAAAAGCGGCGGTGATGGAATGGATAGGGGTTTCTTTTTCCATATCAATCGTCACATCGAGACGGTTGTCCGAGATAAATCCTTGCCATGAACCATCACCGTAAGTCCAGTCACCACGTATGCCGTCTGTCAGGGCTGTGTTGCCTTGTGCGGGATAATGGGGGCTATAGGAGGAGTTATAGGTCACTTTTTTACCGAGCGCCAAATGGCTGACTGGTTGAAGAGATTCGGGACGGCTGCCGATTTCTTTGCTCAAATCGAAAGGATGGTATCCTTTTTTCTGTAAATCGGCCACTGCTGACAGTGCGCGGGTATGGAAATCGGGCCACGACTTACGTTCCGGAGCCGACCAGGCTACTTCCGCCAATGCCAGCATACGGGGATAAATCATATATTCCACGTGTTCGGGAGTGGGGATATATTCCACCCATAGGTTACCCTGCACACCATAGACTAACTTTGCCTGCTCCGCAGTTAAGGAAGCGGGGACAGGATCGTAGGCATATACTTTCTTCAATGGCAGGTAGCCACCGATAGCTTCCGGCTGGGAGTACGGGGCGTCCTGATAGCTGTCCAGATAACAGTATGCACCCGGTGTCATGATGGCATGATGGCCGGAGGTGACGGCAGCAATACCACCCTCTTCTCCACGCCACGACATAACGGTTGCATTGGGCGCGATACCTCCTTGCAGAATCTCGTCCCATCCCAAGAGACGGCGTCCGTGATTGTTGAGGAACTTTTCGATACGGTGTATCAGATAGCTTTGCAGCTCGTCTACATTGGCCAGATGCTCGTCTTTCATTCTCTTCTGACATTTCGGACAGGTCTTCCAAGCCGATTTGCCGGCCTCATCACCTCCTACATGAATGTATTCGGAAGGGAAAAGTTCCATGACTTCCGTCAGTACATTCTCCAGAAAGGTGAAAGTTTCTTCATTACCGACACAGAAATCGGAGTTCTTGTAAGGTTCTCCCGAACAGGATAGCTGCGGGTAGGCAGCCAGCACTTCTTCCGAATGGGAAGGCATTTCAATCTCCGGAATCACCGTGATGTAATGCTGACGGGCATATTCCAGTATTTCACGAATATCGTCCTGGGTGTAATAGCCACCGGAAGCTCCGGGTTCATCATAACGGAGGTATTTACGTCCGCCGTTCCACCATTTCTTCCAGGTGGGGTCTGTACGCCAGGCTGCAAAATCGGTCAGTAAAGGGTATTTCTTGATTTCAAGCCGCCAGCCTGCCGCATCGGTCAGGTGCAGGTGCAAACGGTTGATTTTGTAATATGCCAATGCGTCTATCTGCTTCTTTATAAACTCTTTGGTAGAGAAATGACGGGATACGTCCAGCATCAGTCCGCGATAAGCAAAACGAGGGGTGTCTTCTATCTCGACAGAGGGTACGGAATAGCTGCCTGTGCTTGCCGGTTGCATCAGCTGTAACAGGGTTTGCATTCCATAGAATAATCCGGCTCCCGAAGTTGCCCGGATCTCGATTCGTTGAGAGGTAACGGAGAGTGTATAGCTTTCCGGTGATGGCAATTGGGGGGTCTTGGGGGTTATCAATAAGAAAAGCATCTGTTTCCTGTCTTTCATTCTCGCTTCTTTCAGTTGAACAGGTAATGCTTTCAGGTAATTCTCCCAGAGTTCCGCTTCTCCACCTTGCAGGTTTGTATAAAGTTTAGTCTTTTCTGACAGTAAAAAAGAGCCCGTCCCCTGCTCCATTTTTAATGGGACAGGTATGACGGACTGTGCCAGAATGGGATGTGCATGAAAGCACATCCCCAGTATACATAAGAAAAGACAAACTTTAGTGTATTCTTTTCTTATATTCATTAATCAATTTTGATTTCGTCTACAAATAAAAATGCCTTTTTACCTTTTCCTCCATGCCATGCCGGAAGTGATTTCTCCGGTGAAGCAATGACTCTCACGTATTGGGTGGTCACAGGAGCAAAGGTTAGTTTGTGCTCAACGATTCCGTCTTTGTCTGTCTCTTTTATCTCCGGATATTCTTCGGAAGCAATCTTTTTGAAGGTCTTGCCATCATCTGAAGTTTCTACGGACAGGTTTCTGGCATCAAATACCCAGTCCCCTTTTGCTACATTGGTAGAGATTGCCACGCTTGAGATTTCAGTAGGTTGCTGGAGGTCGATAGTCATATCCATGTCGTTTCCGTTGAAAGCGATCCAACGGCCTGACTTATAGCTGCTATTTCCTTTCAGACCATCTATCAAAGTGGAAGCTCCTTTGAACAGGTATTGTTCATTGATAGGCTGATTGGCTACAATCGGCTTCATGCTGGATTTGCTGAAATCAATCTTCTCTGTCACTGTCTTGCTTTCGCCGTTGGGACGAATGGCTTTGGCGGACAGGGTTACATTTTCCTTGATTTTCAATACTCCTTCGTAAACGGGGGAAGCGGCAGTAGGTTCTGTGCCGTCTAATGTATAGTAAACAGGGGCACCGTCGATGGTAGACAGGGTAACGTCCATTGTTCCTTCTGCCGGATTCGGGTCAAACTCGGCTTGTACGTCAAATACGTGTTTAGCGTAATTGTATCCTTCTGCATCGTACCACTTAATCAGTTGTGGAAGACGGGACAGGAAGTTGGCATAGTTTTTCTTTTCGGGGCTGGACCACTGAATTTCACACAAAGCAGCCCAACGAGGCAATACCATGTATTGTGCATGCGGGAAGGTAGCGATGTATTCTGTCCAGAGGTTGGCTTGCACTCCCTTGATGTATTTCTGTTCTTCCGGAGTAAGAGAAGCCGACATCGGCTCGTAGCTATACACTCTTTCCATCGGCAGATAACCACCGATACCGAACGGTTCGTTTTCGATGTCTTTAGCTTGGTAGTAGTCGAAATACAGATAGGTGTTCGGTGTCATGATGACATCGTGTTTCTGCTTCGCAGCTTCGATACCACCTTTCTCACCACGCCATGACATCACGGTAGCATTCGGAGCAAGTCCGCCTTCGAGGATTTCATCCCAACCGATGATTTGACGTCCGTGGTCGTTCAGGAATTTCTCAATATGGTTGATGACAAAGCTCTGCAAACGTTCTTCTTTGCTGTGGCTCTGATCTGACTTCAATCCCAATGCTTTGATACGTGCCTGGCACTTCGGACATTTTTCCCATCTTACTTTCGGGCATTCGTCGCCCCCTACATGAATATATTGTGATGGGAAGATTTCAATCAATTCACCATAAACATCTTCCAAGAATTTCAATACTTGGTCGTTTCCGGCGCAAAGCACATCCTCGGATACACCCCATTGTCTCCATACTTCGTATGGACCACCGGTACAACCCAGTTCAGGGTAAGCGGCAAGGGCAGCTTGCATGTGTCCCGGAAGGTCGATTTCGGGAACAACGGTGATGTAGCGTTCGGCTGCATAATCTACAATTTCTTTGGCTTGTTCCTGGGTGTAGAATCCACCGTAAGGTTTGCCGTCGTATTCGCCGGAGTTACGTCCGATGACTGTTTCTGTTCTGTTAGCACCGATTTCAGTCAGTTTCGGGTATTTTTTGATTTCCAGACGCCAACCTTGATCGTCGGTGATATGCCAGTGGAGGCGGTTCATGTTATGTAAAGCCTGCATGTCGATGTAGGTCTTTATTTCATCCACGGTAAAGAAATGACGGCTGGTATCGAAATGCGCGCCACGATAGCCAAAGCGGGGAGCGTCATTGATTTCTACGGCTGGCATGGCAATATCCGCACCGACAGCCACAGGCAATGATTTGCGCAGGGACTGGATGCCATAGAATACGCCGGCTTCCGTAGGACCGGTAATCGTGATTCCGTCACCGGTAACTTTCATCTGGTAGGATTCCGGATTTTCGTTCTCCGTGCCTAATGCCAGTACGATTGCGTTTTTACCTTCTGTTCCGGCTTCAATAGCGAAATCTTTTCCGGTAGCCGTTTTCAGATAGTCTGCCAGGAATTTTGCGTTGCGTTGCATCTTCTCGTTTCCTTCCGGATAGAGAATTTTCACACTGCTCTTGAGGATGAAGGGACTTCCTTGAGCGGTTACAATTTCTTGTGGCATGGGGATGATCTGGTAGTTGGCTTCCTGTTGCGCCGATTGGCAAGAGGCAAAAAGTCCTGCTAGTGCCAGACATCCGGTTAATTTAAAGAGTTGCTTCATAAACTAAAAAATTAAGTGTTAAGTTATTAATAGATTAATTATAAGTTTCACGAATATGTTTGATTGTCAAAGGCAGCTCCTCTCCTTTCTTTATTTGGGGAGAAGTGATGACGACCGTTTTACGTTCTCCGGGAAGAAGGTCGAAAAAGTTGTCGCTGAAACGGGCTCCCTGCAAAGGAATTTCAATAAAGACATCTTTTGCAAGAGCGGGAGAAAACAATGTCAGTTCACACATGCCGTCTTTCTGTTTCATCTTGCAGGAAACGGTTGTTTCAGGCAGAAGCAGGTCTTTTGTTTTTCTAAAGAAGTATACGGTTTCGGCAAGGGTGTTTCCTGCCTTGTCTTTTAGCGTCAGTTGCATGAAACAGCGTTGCTGTTCTTCCGGTGATAGCCAGGTGTCGGGTTTTATACGGTACACGCATTGGGAAGTGTTAGCCGGAACTGTCAATGTGTTGAGTTGTATAGGCTTGCCTTGTTTCTTTCCGTCAAAGTCTGTTACTTTCATTTCCAACATCAGGTGGTCTTTGGTGTCCGGACAGTCGGAAATCAGGTAGATATTGAGGCTGTCGTTTTGCCGGATAGGATTGATGAGGATTGGAGCAAAGGCTCGTTTGGCTTGGTAATGCAGGGCTTTCCAATTACCGTAATAGTCGATGCTCGACCAGGATACTACCGGCCAGCTGTCATTCAGTTGCCAATACAGGGTACCCATACAGTAAGGACGGTTCCGGCGGTGTGCTTCCAGTCCGTGACGCATTCCTTGTCCTTGCAGCACTAGTCCGACATAGACAAAGTCTTCAAATTTTTCGGGGATGATATAGTCGCGCTCCATGTAGGTACGAATCAGGGCGTTGCCGATGCTGCTTTTCTGATGAGCATTCATCACTTCCGATTCTATCTGATAATCTTCCGGAGCGGCGAAAGTGGAGATGGTCTTCATTTCCGGGAAGGACTGAAAACCGAATTCGCTCATGAAACGGGGCAGGTCTGTATCGAGTGACTCGAATGTTTTTTGACCATACCAGACTCCCCAGTTATGGCTGTCTCCTATCCCCCAGGATTCAGGACGCCCCCAGTTGGCAAAATACGGGGAGCTGTGTATGTAGAAACGGTCGGCATCCAGTTCCTTAACCTTGGCTGGAAGGAGCTGATGGAACAGTTTGTCGTAGCCTCGAAACATTTCCTGATAGATTTCGGGCGGGAAGTTCTTGTCGAATCCCCAATATTTTAAGGCTTCCAGTATTTCGTTATTGCCGCACCACATCGCCAGGGAAGCATGATTGCGAAGGCGACGGATGTTATAGCAGGCTTCCGCCTCTACCCTTTTCAGAAAGGTGGGGTCGGACGGATAGGGAGTGCAGGCAAACATGAAGTCTTGCCACACCAGTATTCCGTTTTCATCTGCCAGGTCATAGAAACGGTCATCTTCGTACGTTCCACCTCCCCATACACGAATGACATTCATGTTCGCTTCGCGGATGTCGCGGAATAAGGTTTGGTAGCGTTCGGTAGTGACGTTAGTCAAGAGTGCATCCTGGGGGATGTAATTGGCTCCTTTGGCAAACATAGGTACACCATTTACTTCAAAATAGAAGGATTCTCCGTCTTTATCTTTTTCATTAACGAGGCGAACAGTACGCAGTCCTATCCGGTGCGATTGCTCGGCTACGACTTTATCTTCTACTATGATTTGAGCGGAGAAATCATACAGGGCGGGCTTTCCCCATCCATTCG
>OGEI01001003.1_pt1 | contig 13095 bp, 10 predicted proteins | sample 1570631 | NCBI WGS metagenome assembly OGEI01 (sample SAMEA2582139, study PRJEB24529) | metagenome | biome: Human gut stool | place: China | collected 2011
TGAAGATAGTCATGGCGTTGCACTTCCTGAATATACAGCTTTTCTAGAACATAAATTTCATCATGCTTTTAGACAAAGCTATGATGATAAATTTAATGATGAAAAATATTTTGAATTAAGATGTTTGCTTGATACCCGTTCCAATGATGATGGGAGTAAAACAGGATATCAATTATTTGTGTCTTCTCATAATGATGAACGTAATGTTTATGTGATACCTAGAGCAGATGTGATGGGTATTAAAAAGTTGACGAATCCAGCAGAGGTAATAGATCATTATGCTGCTCATTTATTCTCACGTGCTGAGGGTGAGTTTGATTTTATGCAATATGCAGAAGATTTTTAATTAATACAATAAATTAAAGTGCGGTCTTTTTTAAAAGAGTTTTAAAACCTCTCAAAAACTAACCGCACTTTTTGTATTTTCAACGGCTTATGTTAAGTAAGTTTTATAATTTTACATCTAATTTGGCGTAAGCACGCTCTACTTTTTCCAATGCTTTTTCTACGGAAATATCACGAGCGAGTAAGACACCTAAACGGCGATGGCCATTGACTTCGCCTTTGCCGAAAATGCGAATATTGGTGTGGGGTTCAGCCAATACTTCGGCGATATTGCCAAATTGCACGTTTTTCGATTGACCTTCTACCACAATGGCTTTGGAAGCGGATGGGCTAATAAGGGTGATTTCTGGAATCGGTAAGCCTAAAATCGCACGGGCATGTAAGGCGAATTCGGATAATTCTTGAGAAATTAGCGTGACCATGCCGGTATCATGTGGGCGAGGGGAGACTTCATTGAAGATAACCTCATCACCACATACAAACATTTCCACGCCGAAAATACCACGACCACCTAATGCAGTGGTGATTTTCTCTGCCACGTCTTGTGCTTTTTTCAAAGCTGCATCAGACATGACTTGTGGCTGCCAAGATTCGCGATAGTCGCCATCTTCTTGACGATGGCCGATTGGCGCTAAGAAGCTGGTGCCGTTGATGTGGCGAACGGTGAGCAAGGTGATTTCATAATCGAATTTAACAAACCCTTCTACAATCACGCGTCCTGCGCCTGCGCGACCACCTTGTTGAGCGTAATCCCAGGCTTTTTGTAAGTCGTCTTTGGATTTCAAAATACTTTGACCGTGGCCAGAAGAGGACATAATCGGTTTCACCACGCAAGGAATACCGATTTTTTCAACCGCACTTTGGAAGTCAGCAAAGTTATCGACAAATTGATAAGGTGAGGTTGGCAATTTAAGCTCTTCAGCGGCTAAACGACGAATACCTTCTCGATTCATCGTCAGCTTGGTGGCTTTGGCGGTAGGCACAACATTAAAACCCGCTTGTTCTAATTCCACTAGCGTATCAGTCGCGATGGCTTCCACTTCCGGCACAATGTAATCTGGGCGCTCTTTTTCCACTAAGGCTTTGAGGGCTGCACCATCTAGCATGGAAATCGTATAAGCACGATGTGCCACTTGTTGTGCTGGGGCGTTTTCATAACGATCGACGGCAATCACTTCCACGCCTAAACGTTGTAATTCAATCACCACCTCTTTGCCCAGTTCACCAGAGCCAAGCATCATCACTTTAATAGCATTCGGGGTTAATGCTGTACCTAAGGTTGTCATGTTGTGTCCTTATTTTAAGAAAGATTCATCAAGCGCTAAATCGTCATTTTTATTAATCCCCACACCGCGAGCAATCACATTTTTAGCAATTTCATGTGCTTCTTCTAAAGAATGCTCGGTGTAAGTTCCGCATTGGTATTCGTTTAATTCAGGAATTTGGTTTTGATCTTGCACGGTTAAAATATCTTTCATGGAAGCTAACCATGCATCAGCCACTTGTTGCTCGTTTGGTGTGCCGATTAATGACATGTAAAAACCTGTGCGACAGCCCATTGGGGAAATATCGATGATTTCTACATTGTCATTGTTTAAATGGTCACGCATGAAGCCCGCAAATAAATGCTCAAGGGTGTGAATCCCTTTTGGTGGGAGAATTTCTTTGTTTGGAATGCAAAAACGAAGATCAAAAACAGTGATGTCATCGCCCTTTGGGGTACGCATCGTTTTGGCAACGCGCACGGCAGGTGCGTTCATACGGGTGTGATCCACTTTAAAACTGTCGAGTAATGGCATATTTATTTCCTTGAAAATCAGTGATTTGTAAATTAATTGCAAGTTTTTGTAAATTTTTTTACATTTTTTTACAATTTCTTTGAACTTTTCTTTTTAGCGTCGGTCTTATAGAACAAGCAACTTGCAGTTGTTTTAATAAAATTGGTTCCTTAGGTTATTTGCCCCTTACTTGATAAGGGGCGTTTTTTTATCTGTTGAATATCAATTCGTCTTTATTCTAGCCCACAACCAGGTTATGCACAAAGGCTATTCTCGGCTATGACACGAAAGGTAAACTGAAAAAGAGCAAGGCAATATAACGTAGCCCTTTTCCAATCGTCATAAAAATCAAACAACTTAGCCAATTCAATCGAAGCCAACCGGCTACCGCACAAAACACATCCCCGATAATAGGCAACCAACTCAATAATAAAGTGATGGCACCATAGCGTTGTATTTTGTTTATCGCCCATAAAGTGCGGTCATTTTTGCTGTCAATTTTCGGAAACCATCGACCAATCCAGTAAGTGGTGAGGCTGCCAAGTGTATTGCCTGCGGTTGCCAGAAAAACAAGCCAAAAAATATCCGCACTTAATAATGAACCGACCAATACTTTTGGCGCAGCCAGGGAAACAAACACAATTTCTGAATTACCTGGCAAAATGGTGGCACTTAAGAAAGCGCTGAAAAACATCAGCCATAAGCCATGGGTTTGCCAAAAATCAGCCCAAAAGCTGAAAGAGAAAATGTCCCACATTAGGCTCTAATAATCTCTCTCGTTCTGACATCAAACACATCCATCCCCGCACTTAATCCCGCTTTTACGCCGAGATCGGCATCTTCAAAGACGATACAACGAGATGGTTCGGCTTTTGCTAATTCTGCGCAGCGTAAAAAGGTTTCTGGATGCGGTTTATGTTCTTTCACATCATCAGCGCTGACAATGGCGTTGAAGTAATGTTTGATATCTAATTTTTGCATCAACATATCAATAATTTGGCGGTTTGAGCCTGAACCAAGCGCAATCGGCTTTTGTTGATAGTAATGACGCACCACGTCAAAGGTTGGGAGTAATTTTGATTCTGTTGGAATCAATTCATAGGAAAGTTTGCGTTTTGCTTGTATGACTTCATTTAAACGTTCTTGTGGCATACCGGCATCTTGCATAATGGCGGAGGCGATAGTGCTCACAGTTGCGCCACCTAAATCATACATAATTTGGCTGTTAAAACGATAACCGAATTGTTCCCCTACTAGGTTCCATGCGCGTGCATGCACTGGCATAGTATCGATTAAGGTGCCATCCATATCAAAAATCAAGCCATCATATTTTTCAAAAAGTCTGTTATCTATCATTTATTGCTTTCCTAATTAGTAAATTTTTTCACTTTGTTTCAATTTTGTGATCTGTGCACTGGTAATTTTATGAAATAGCGGTAAAGTTATCCTATCTTAAAAAGGAATGTTATGTCGTTACTCAAACAATTAACCCGTTGGAAAATTCGCGGTCAGATTGATCAGGACGTTATTGATATTATTCTGACTTTGCAAAGTCGCCTAGAGCATCATTGGCGCATTGATGTGTCCATTCCGACTGTCATCACACTCTTATTGCATATTGCCAACAGCCTTGCCCGATTAAAAAGAGGCGGTTGCGTTTCTCCGCTCCATCAATCCTTTTATGATGAAATGCAAAGTGCGGTCATTTTCCCTGATGTTTTGGAAATTCACCACGATTTGCTTTCTTTTATTCCGCAAGACATTCCCGAAGCCGAGCAGAGCTATTATCTCGCCAATATTTATAGCTTACTGCTGGAGCAAGATAAAAAATAAGGGCGCGAAAGCCCTTATTCTATCAGTTAAAAATCAAACTGAGTTCTAAATCTTTGAGTAAATTGCTTTCTAAGCGCAATTCATTCCACACTAACGGATTGTTATCCAAATAATGTTTATCAAAGGTCAGTTCCCAAGTCTGTAAAGAGCGGTCAATTCTAAGATTGATGTTGTCGGTGCAGTCTGTCGCTTGGCGAGATTTATTTAAAATCACCGAAATACGTAAAAGAAGCAGTAAAACAAGGACATCCTCATCCGCATAACGAGCAAAAATCGGTAAATCATTCTTTTTAAATGCACCCGTGTGATAACGAACTAAATTCACCAATAAGCGTTGTTGCTCGCGATCAAAACCCGGTAATTCCATATTTTGCAGAATATAAGCGGAATGTTTTTGCACATTTCGATGATTGATTACGATGCCCACTTCCAATAAACGTGCCGCCCAAATCAACAGATTTTTCATTTCATCAGCAAGATGCGGTTTTTGCCAATGGGTGTATTGGTCAATTAAGGTTTTCGCACTATTTGCCACGCGATCGGCTTGCGCTAAATCTAAGTTAAATTGTTCGGCAAGTCCTAATGCGGTACGTGTACGGATGTCTGAAACTTGGAAGTTTTTTTCTAAGCTGTAAATCACCCCTTCACGCAAGGCACCGTCAGAGTAGCGCATATTTTCCAAGCCAAAGACTTCAAAAACAGCACTTAAAATGGCTAAGCCTGGCACAAAGACATCCACGCGGTCAGGGTTTAATCCCGCAATATTGAGTTCTTCAAAATGGGAAGCTTGTAAAGTTCGGTCAATTAAATTTTGTAAGCGTTCAGCTGTGATGATGCCGTTAGGATCAAGGGTCGCGGTAATCACTTGATAGACGGTTTTGATGGTGCCTGATGAACCTAACACTGATTGCCAGCCGAGTTTGCGATATTCCCAGCTTAAATCTTCAATTTTATTGACCGCACTTTGGCGAGCTTGCTCGAAGTTTTCTTTTGAAATTTGTCCGTTCGGGAAGAATTTTTTGGCAAAGCTCACACACCCCATATGACGACTTTCTGCCACTAAGGGGGTGAAATCATCACCGATGATCATTTCTGTCGAGCCACCACCAATATCGATGACCAGTTTACGTCCGCTTTCGGGTTGAGTGTGGCAAACACCCGCATAAATGGTTTTGGCTTCAGTTTGACCGCTGATGATATTAATGGGATAAGGAAAGACAGTGGCAGCCTGACGTAAAAATTCGTCATTATTGACCGCTCTTCGTAAGGTATAAGTGCCTACGACATTCACATCTTTCGGCTCAAAGCCTTGTAAGCGTTCAGCAAAAAGCGCAAGGCAATTTACACCGCGCTCAATGGCTTCTTGGCTTAATACATTGTGCTCGTCTAAGCCATCGGCAAGTCTCACTTTTTGTTTTAAACGAGAAAGCACCTGAATCGAGCCATTGATAATCCGCGCCACAATCATGTGGAAGCTGTTTGAGCCTAAATCAATGGCGGCAATCTCCCGGGCCTCACCTCGGTGATGAGGTTCTGCGAGTTGAGCCAGTTGCTTGTCGTTATGCATGTCCTTTCCTAAAATTCAAATTGATACAATAAATCAAAAACTTGGTTTGTGCTGGAAACCGATTGGAAATAAAGTTGTGGCATTAAGCGGTAACGCAAGGTCACTTCGGCTAAGCCATCAAACAATCCTACACCGTATTTCACTTGTAAGCGTTTACCAATATTACCACTAACTTGTACTTTGGAGCTATCCCCAACACCGGCAGTGCCTAAGTTTAAGTCTTGAATACCAAAGGCTTCACCAATACCGCCGACCACTTTACCACTTTTCGCTAAACCTAAGCCAAGTAATGCCGCACCCACAGAACCACTAGAGCCTGCTTCACCGCTGTTTTCTAATGAGCGACCGGTTAGTAAATATGAAAGTGCTTGGTCTTGAGATTTCGCTGGATCAGAGAAAATAGTGACTTGTGGGCTAGATGCCATACCAATCACTTTTACCCCTGCGGTCACTTTACTGTCTTCCATGGCTTCTGGGTTACGAATCGCTTCAATATTCAACATTGGTTGTGAAGGTAAACCAGAGAAACTGATTTGTCCTTTACGAATTAATAAATCCTGCCCAAAAGAGGCATAACGACCATTTTTCAGGTTAATTTGACCGAATAATCCTAGCTTACCTTTATCCTGTTTCACAGAAAGTAAACCATCCAAATTCGTTTTTAAACCATAGGCATTTAAATGCACATCATCGCCGATTTTAATTTTTAAATCAGATTGAATTTGCATGCCCGATTTAGTTTCGGCTGCAAATTGGCGATTGATGAGCTCTTCTTCACTTTTTCTTGGACCATTTAAAATCACTTCATCTTCACTCACCGGTTCAGCATTGTCTGGTAAGCTTTCAATAGCAATTCTTGCCCATGGAATATCTACATTACCACTTAAATCTAAGAGTTTTGGCGAGGCTTTGACAACCACATTCGGGCTGATTTTTAATTTCGCCATGGACGGAATATCAACTTTGAAGTTATCCGCTTGCGCTCTAACTTCTGCCGTCCAGTTATTTATATGCGCCCAGTTAGCTTGTCCATTTATGTTGAGTTTGCTATCTGGTGTTTGAACATGACCATTTAAGGTTGAAGAGGTGCCATTAAAGCGGATTGCCACTTGACCATCAGTCACATCAAAAGGCAGGCTTTTCAGTTTCGTTTTCACATTTCGAATGTCGAAATTGCCATTTAATAATGGTTTTTCTAAATTACCACCGAAACTTAAGCGTGAGACCACTTCACCATCTAGGCTTTCCCCGCTAGAGAAAAGCTGATTGGCTAAGGATAAGCGTAAACCTTCAATGGTAAAGGTGCCGCCTAATTGTCGACCTTTACTTAAATCATGAATTTTTAAGTCTGTGCCGATTCGACCTTGATTTTGAACGTTAATGTCTGATTTCAAGGTTAAATTGTTATTTTGAATATCGGCATTCACACTTAATTTAGGAATATCCAGCTTAAAGGTGCGGTAGTCTAATTTTTGTGCCACACCAATGTTATTACCTTCTACCGCTACATTTAGTTGTAACGGTTTATCGCTGAACCATGCCACTTTACCTCGGCTTTGTAATTGGCCTTTGAGCGTATTTTGACCCATCAATCTATTCACTAAATCTAAATTAATGCGTTTAAGCTCAAAAGGGACTTCGCCGTTTTTCCCTGCCGTAAATTGTTGAGGGAAGCACAGATCTAAGTCTTGGTTAATCCAGCAGTGTGACCCAATGGTGGCTTGGATTTTTTTATTGTCATAAGTCACTGGAATGGTTTGATTCACTTTAAAATCACCGATAGGTGAGTTTAGGCTCACTTGACTTAAATTACCTTTCCATTGCTGAGAAGTGCGGTCAAAATTCCCCGAGATTTGTAAATCAGCTGCAACAGGTTCACCTTTTGATTTTAAGGTGAGCGTATGATGTTTTTCATCACCTGATGCATTCAAATCAATATTATGTAATTTGATGCTGTCACCATAACGGAAGTTTTCCGCTTTGACGTTAAGTTCACCTTTCACTTGTGGTTCACTGACAACATTACCTTTAATTACGGCTTTAGATAAGTCTAATCCTTGGAAGTGCAAGCCTTGTGCTGTTAAATCAGTATTAATGGTTGGCGCAGTAAGCTTACCTAAGATTTGCGCTTTGCCGACCACAGAACCCGCTAAATCTTGCCACAGACCACGTAAGCTTGGTGCGTTGATATCTAAATCTAGGTTTGATTTATCACCTAATATACCTTTTGCCGCAATGCGGTTATCGCCATAGTTCAGCAATAAATCAGGAATGTTTAATAAGGTTTCATGACTTAAAAAGACACTACCTTTCAAGCTTAATGGGCGAGAGGAAAGGCTACCGGTTAAATCCACGTTAGGTACATCCACTTTCCAATGGTTGGAATCAGCGGAACCTTGTGAGCTCACTTTACCCGATAATACGGCTGGCATGGCGGGCACATAAGGACGAATGTTCATTTTGTTTAAATCAGCGGTCACATCCCATTGCGCGCCATCTTTCCAGTTTGATGAACCCGTTAAACGTGCCGTACCATCTAGGGCAGCAAGTTTTAATTCGTTGAGGGTGACTTCATAGAGTTTACCGTCTGCATTTAAATCAACGTGAGTATGAGGGATATGATCCATCCCCTCCACGCCACCGACAACCTCTGCGTGATAATTCAATAAATCGCCAGTAAGCTTGATATCGACATCGTTAATTTTGAGTGGTGCAAGGCTATCTGCAAAAGCGTATTGACCTTTTTTCGCTTTTAACTGCAGATTTAATGGCATTTTATCTTCAGCCAGTTTCACATCACCGGTTAAGGTCGCATCAAGTACGCCTTGTGTGGTTAACGAAAGTGCGGTCGTTTTTTTCAAGGAACCCGATAAATTGAGATCAACTTTGCTGGCAGGCAGAATAGTTTTGTCTTTTGATTTAAAGGCTTGGAGATCAGATTTTAATGTGAGATCAACCGGAAAATCTTCATTGAGCTGGAGTTGTCCTTGGCTAGAAAGTGTACCAAGAGAGCTGTCAATGTCGAGTTTTTGTAATTTCACTAAATGATCGGTGGCATCCGCTTGCAATTCTACTTTAGGCACAGTGATTTTTTGTGTTTCTTCGCCTTTTTCATTGAGCGATTGATATTGCCAGTTTGTACCCAAAACACTTGGAATGTGCATATCAAAAGGCAAGTTCACCGTATTTAAATTACCTAAAAAAGCCGGTGTGAGTGTTTGCTCAATTTGCGCCCAATCAACGGGTTTAGCAGGTTCTTTTTGCTCGGGCTGAGGGGGATTCGGTTGAGTTTGGGAGACCGTTGAGAAAAGCACATCTGAAAGCGTGGTGGGCTCAAGGGTAAGGCCAGATTCATTGTTTAAACTGACCGCACTTTGAAATGACGAAAACGTAATATTGCTTTGATCGAGTTTCATATCAAAGTCAGTAATCGCGACATTTTTTACTTGCACAGAAACCGGTAAATGGATTTTTTCCATTGGACCACTTTCCGTTTGTTTCTCTTCAGAAGGTGGCATGACACTGGTATCAATGGCAATTTTCGGCTGCGTTAAGCTGAGATCATCAACAATAATATCACCCGAAAGTAAACGAGCTAAATTCAGTTGTAAGCGCGTTTTAGGAAGAGCTACATCTACGCCGGTTGTTTGAAAACGTAAATTTTCTAAGACTAAACCATCTTGTAAGCCACCGCTGACTTGCTCAATAGATAAGCTATCGAGCATTTTATCGGCGAGTTGAATAAGTGCACGTTGTCCACTATCAAAAGAAAGTGCTGTGACTAAGCCTAAAACAGGGACAAAAATGACCGCACTTCCGACACATAAAATTTTACGGCAGGTCTTTTTCTTTTTAACGGGTTGTGTGGTTTGGTTATCTGGTTGTTTTTCTTGTTCAGACATAGTCATACCCTAAATTTCAGCCCCTAAGCCAATGTAAAATTGAATGTTTTTGCTGTTATCTTTATCTCGAATTGGCGTTGCAATATCAAATTTGATGGCGCCAACTGGCGATGCCCAACGTACACCGAAACCTGCGCCGTAGCGTAACTCATTTGCTTTGTAAGCATCAGCGGCTAAACCTGTATCCGCAAATACGGCTCCCCACCAATTTGGGTAAACTTGATATTGATATTCAAGGCTACCTGTTACTAAGCGAGAGCCGCCGACTAATTTTCCATCTTTATTTTTCGGTGAGATTTTCTTGTAGCCATAACCTCGCACACTGCGATCGCCCCCCGCAAAGAAACGTAATGCCGGTGGAATTTTACGAATATCCGCGGTATTTAAATAACCAATTTCTGCACGGGTAATAAAACGGTGATTTTCTGCATAAGTACGAATCCATGCGGTGGAAGCTTGAACTTTAAAGAAATTGGCTTCTGACATCCAAAGCTTATTCCCTAAATCAACCGTGATTTTTTGGGTATCTCCCCATGTTGGGAATTGGCCACCTCTTAAACGGGTACGGTTAAAGCCCCCAGTTGGATAAACCAGGAAGGTTTTATCGGTGAAATCAGCTTGCGTGAAGCTGTCGTAACGGACACGAAGACCCGCAAAATATTGCCAACCTTCTTTATTATTCCAATAACGTAATGCAGCAAAAGTGAGCGCTTTGGTATCCGTATCGTTTTTATTTTCTTTTTCATAACCGGTTGAAAATTCATAATAATAATTTAATGGATTTTTCAACAATGGTATTTTATAGGTCGCTTCAAAGTTTTGTTTTGGTGCAGAGACGTAAAGATTTGTACGGAAACTATGGCCTCGGCTATTAATCCAAGGTTTTGTCCAACCAATTTGGACATGAGGGCCCGTATCGGTTGCAAAACCGACCCCAAGCTCCATTGAGTTTTTCTTACGTGGATAAAGTAACAGTTCGATATCCACTAATTTTTCTTCTTCGCGGACATGAGGCTGTAAAAGTACTGAGCTAAACCAGTTGGTAGAAGAAAAATCGTTAGTTAATTCAGATAAATCGCTGACTAAATAAGGATCGCCCGATTTAATGTTGAGCATATTTTGCAAATAGTCTTCGCGAATTTGGGAATGGTTGAATGTGATGTTGCCGTAATGATACCGCACGCCACTATCAAATAGCATACGCCACCATGCTTCATGGGTTTCAGGGCTGATTTCTAAGCGAGAAATTTGGAATTTTCCGTCAAGATAACCGCGAGCAAGGGCAAGGTTTGAAATGCTGCTTTTATAGTCATCGTATTTTTGATGCTCAACTAACTCACCTTGTTTTGGCAAGTTTTTACGGAGTGCTGTGAAGTTTTCGTCTTCTGCTGCTTCGCCTGTAATTTCAACTTCTGTTCCGGCAATTTTACTTGGTTCACCAGGTTTTACATTGGCGATAAGTAAGTCTCGTTGACCTTTGCGTTTTTTCAATTCAAAGGTGACGGAAGAACCATAATAACCGAAGACTCGAAGGCCTTTATCGACAGCATCTGAAACTAATTGTTTATACCGATCTGAACCGTCCATTTCACCTTTATCAATGAGTTTGACATTCATGTCTGTATTGCGAATGGCACGTTCACCCTTGATTCCGCGGATCTCAATATCCACGGTTTGTTCTGCAAGGGCTGAAAAACTCATCCATCCAAGCAAAAGAGCGGTTATTTTTAACGAAATTTTTTTCATTTTATTACAAGCTAAACTTTAAGAAGATCCACATCAAACCGCCTTAGTTTACCCATAAAATAAGGGGATTACCAATGCAATTATGGATGGGATTTGAAATTGTTATATGCATTTGAGCGTTAATACGACAATGCGATCAAAGAAAGAGTTTCCTTTGCTTTGAAAAAAATAGCGATTTTTCTCTTTATTCAGACATTTAACCAAAATGTAACTGGGCCATCATTGGTGAGGCTCACTTGCATATCTGCCGCAAATTGTCCGTTAGCAACGGTCACTTTTTCTGTACATTTTTGCGAAAAATATTCATATAATTCGTTAGCTAATGCTGGTGCGGCACCTTTTGAGAAACTTGGTCGTAGCCCTTTTTGTGTGTCTGCAGCTAAAGTAAATTGGGATACCACAAGCACTTCGCCACCGATTTGTTGCACGTTTAAATTCATTTTGTCATTTTCATCACTGAAAATACGGTAATTTAACACTTTCTCAGCGAGCTTATCTGCTTTGGCTTGGTCGTCTTCTTTTTCCACGCCTAATAAAACCAATAATCCCTTGCTGATTTGTCCCACAATTTGACCTTCAACTTCCACTTTAGCCTGAGTCACACGCTGGATTAATGCAATCATTTTACTTCCTCTAAATTTGTTTGATTCATTGACTGCACTTCTGCAAGCACTGCAGCTAATTGTGCACCGAATAACACCACCGTCCAGCTGATTTGAATCCACAATAACATGATCGGCAGTGTTGCCATGGCGCCATAAATTAATTGATAAGATGGGAAGGTGGTGATGTACCAAGTAAAGGCTTGTTTCCCTAAATTAAAGAAAATTGCCGCAATTAATGCGCCTGCTGCGGAGTGTTTGATGCTCACTTTCTTATTTGGCACGACCATATAAATGAGCGTGAAAATAAACCAAGTAGAAAGAAATGGCACAAAGCTGAGGAGTTTTAAGCCAAAAGAGAGCGTTTCAGATTGCTCGAACATGGCTTTAACATAGGAACTTGCCGCAATGCTAGTACCGATTAAAAGCGGGCCGAGCGTTAAAATGAGCCAATAAATAGCAAATGACGTAAAAATCGGGCGATTACTGGTATCTTGCCAAATGCCATTAAGTGTACGGTCGATGGAGTTAATCAGCATTAATGCAACTAAAATCAAACTCACAATCCCCACAGCGCTCATTTGCTTTGAGTTATGGACGAATTCATCAATATATTGCCCCACAACATCACTCGCGGAAGGGGCGAAATTGGTGAAGATGAATTCTTTCAATGCCCCAGTTACTTCGTTAAAAACGGGAAAGGCGGAAAAAATCGAAAACACTACCATAATTAATGGCACGATAGCGAGCATGGTGCTGTAGGTGAGTGAACCGGCGGCTTGCGTTAATTTATTTTCTTGAGAACGCTGCCAAAATAATGCGAGAAAAGACGTTAAGGTCATTAGAGCAAGCCTCCGCAACAATGTTTAAATTTCTTCCCTGAACCACAAACACAAGGTTGTTTATTACTTGGGAGTGGCACAGTTGGGTCAACAAAATACCAATGGCCATCGATTTTTACAAAAAGAGAATATTCGTGATGCACTTGCGGCTGTTCGCTGCCTTGAAAATGTGCTTTAAATTCAACCGCACTTTGTGTTTTGGTTAAGGTTTCTGTTTTGACAATATCTAAACCGAGCCATTGTGTTTCATCAGCCCAATCTTGCAGGGCTTTTTCATCTAATAAGGTTTGTTGGCTTGGCACAGTGGTTTGCACGATATAAGGAATATTTTTGAGCACAAACGCTGAATAGCGGGAACGCATGAGTTGTTCCGCTGTTTCTGGAAACATATTGCCTGAATGAAAACGTCCGCAGCAATCTTCATAAGAAAGTGAAGATTGGCATGGGCAAAGTGCGGTCGTTTTAGCCGACATTTTTGGC
>OGEI01001007.1_pt1 | contig 13020 bp, 10 predicted proteins | sample 1570631 | NCBI WGS metagenome assembly OGEI01 (sample SAMEA2582139, study PRJEB24529) | metagenome | biome: Human gut stool | place: China | collected 2011
CGCCGTATGGTGATCCAGTGATGCTGTCGGTTCATCTGCAAATAAAACCCGCGGCAATTTGATAGTTTCATCAAAATGATTAGATTTTATATTAAAAATACTGCACATCAATTCGTAAGATAAATCATTGGTAAAATATTTATTTTGATTATCTGATAAAGTTTGATAAATTTCTTTATTCTTTTGTATATATTCATCTGAAAAATAAGCAAACATTGGTATACGTACAGTGCCGAATCCGTCAAAATTAGGCGACCGTCTTTTATCAGGCAGGGTTCCGTGGTCAGAGAAATAAAGTATGGCTTGCAGATTAAGCTTCGCAGAAGCGTAGTTGTAGATTTTTTCTAAAATAGAGTCAGTATAGGCGATGGAATTCAGATAATTTAAAATTAGGTCATATTTGCCAGGAGTACCCCATTTTGTGAATTGAGATGGATAACGATTGATAAAATTAAAATGATTGCCTTTTAAATGAATAACAACGAAATTATTTTTTTGTGGATTTACTTCTTCAAGATACTCCAGCAGCGCTTCATCATATTGTACCTGATTTAAATTTTGCTTGGTCCATTTTGCAGTCTGAGAAGTGTTGGCAACTAATGTTACAGGAGTATCGGCACAGCCTAAATGACCCTGGTTACTATACCAGGATGTTGTATAACCTGCCTTATGCGCAATATCAATAATAGAACAAGATGTATAAAACTGTTTGTCATTATATTGATTAAATTCTGTTAATGCGCGTTCTAGACAGGAAACTGTATGAGCGATGCAGGAGTAGCTGTTTGGAAAAAGTAAAAAATGTGGATCTTCTTTTTTGGCTTTTAACCAGGGTGTGGTATCATATTCACATTCGCTGAAGGCGCTCATATAATCACGCGATTCTGATTCACCGATGATCAGCAAAATAGTAGAAGGTTTATCAAATACTGGTTTTTGTGGTGTAACCTGAAGATCTTTTAATCTCTCTTTCATGTTTTGAGTATATAATTTAGTTGTTTCAAAGTATTCCTTGACATCTAAATATAATTCAACAATACCTGTGCGTACAAATACGCCTTTACCTTTTTTCCATAAATAGATTGTGAGGAAAGCAACGATTGCCAACAGTGTTATAAGCTGGTAAATATTTATAGAAATTGACGTACTTACGGAGGCATCTATGTTTAAATAAATAAAAATACCGTAAACTGAAGTTGGAATAACGAAAATTAATAAATTAACAGGTATGGAAAACGATTTGAAAAATTCTAGTATTTCGTTGTAGTGTGTTTCCTGTAGCATCATCATGCTGTTTTCGTCAATGCATGATTTATATAAAAAATAAAAAATCCACTGTGAAATTGGAATAAGCAAAATTAAAAATTCTACTGTTACTAAAAAAGTCAAAAGAAAAGCTGAAAAAACATTGAAGTGCAGTACAAGGATTTTTAAGGCAGATAGCCAGCCTATAATATATAGACCAAATACGATATCGAAATGGAACCCGAAGTCAGTAGAATTCTTATGGTAGGTAAAATAATATAGTAATGGATAGGTTATGATCCACATTGCTCCAACGAATAAGCTTGAAATAAATAATTGATTTGAAAGATTCAGTTGAGCAATTGCGGAGGGAAAAATAGCAAGCAACGCACATGGAAAAAAACGCCTTAACTGTAAAAATTGGGCATTCTTTCCAATTCCCTGCGAAATATAAAGATAGTAAAAATAAGAAATAAAATATAAAACTAATACAACAGTAATGTAATCTATCATTATAAGCACCTCTTGAACTATTATAAAGTTAATAATGTTTGCTGTAAAGGAGAAGATTGAGAAAGTATTTGTGGTATAATAAAATATATTAATAATTTTGGTATAGTGATAATGGGGAGATGGCATAAGTGAAAAAATTGTTTATTTGTTTGACAGATTTTCAGATTTTAAATGCTTTAAATTTACAAGTGAACAATGAGAATAACGAAGATGCGGATATATTCTTTGTTACTAATAAGCAGGGGAATGAAGAATTAGCAGCACGATTGCAGGCGACTAAAATATTTAAAAATGTTTATTTATTTAATAATTCTAAAATATCAGGATTACATAGATATTTTAGAAATCTAACTGAAAAAAAGTATAAAAATAGTTTTATTTCTGCCTTCACTGAATCTGCAAGAGAAGTTTTTTATAAAATATGTTCTAAGATATATGGTCTATAATACTAAGTAAATAAAAAAGTTATTTTTGGTAAAGAGATTGATTTTAGTATTTACGATAGAATCTTTTGTTTAGATAAAAGGCAAATTGTTGTAGATGTTGTTAATGCTGTTAAAAAAAAGACAAATGGAAAGTGTAAAATAAGTTTATTAGATGAAGGAACAAGTACTTATTGGCGTTCAATATTGGAAACACATTTTCCAATAGACGACATTTATCTTTATCAACCAAATTTAGCAAATTATTATTATGATAAGAATTGGTGTGAGCGGTTTAAAGTAATCCCGAAAATTGATTGGAAAGATCAAAAGTTTCGCAAAATAATAAATTACGTATTTGAATTTGTTGAATTAGAAAAAAATGGGAATAAATTATTGGAAGTAAAGAATAAGATAATATTTTTTGATCAAAATTGGGATCCTATGCCAAAATATTTTGACCATCTGCCGTCAGTGTTACGGTTTTTACTTCACAAGCCGTATAAAAAACACAAGAAAGAAAGCCGTTTTTACGACGCGAAAATGGAAATGTTTCGTATTGTTGCTAATAATTGTTTGAATAATGAGGTAATGGTAAAATTACATCCTAGAAGTCCAGATGATTTTGTAGAGGATTATAAAATAAGTGAATGTTCAATGGCTAAAAATTTAAAGGTTCCATGGGAAGTTTTTATGGATAATTGTTCTTTTAAGAACAATATTTGGATAACAGTAAGTTCAACTGCGTTGTGCACCTATAAAACAGCATTTTGTAATCACTTGGAAGATATTCCAATGGTTTTTTTATATAAAATAGTTTATAAAGACAAAATGGATTTCAGAGAGGACGATGAATTTTTTGAAAAATTTCAATCTAGATATCCTGGAAGTGTTTTTTTACCTAAAACTGTTGAGGAATTTCAAGAAATTTATGCTAAATTAGTAACAAAAATGAGTCAAAGACAATAAACACAATTTGGTATAAGGGGATATTGATGAAAAAATTCAAAATATTGCATGTTGTTATGGCCAAAGTCTGGGGGGGGGGCGAGCAATATGTTTATGATGTTTCTAAAGAAATGCAGCGTCAGGGACATAGTGTATTTGTTTTGGTTGATAAAAGCAATTGTTTGTTGCAGCAGCGTTATGCAGAAGTTGCAACGGTAGTAACAGCAAATTTGTATTGTGCTGCGGGGTTGTTTAGCGTTAATAGAATCAAAAATGAAATATTAAATAATAACATTGATATTATAAACTGTCATAGCGGACATGGAGTAATTTTTTGTTTAGTTTTGAAATTTTTAACTGGGCGAAAGATGATATTATTTAAGCATAACGCATTGCCAGCAAAACATGATTTATATCATCAATGGCTTAGAAAAAATACTGATGCGGTTATTTGCGTTTCAAAACTTGTTTGGAAATTACAAACAGAAGGATTGAATGAAAACGAAAAAAAGAAGTTCTACTTGGTGTATAATGGTATTGATTTAGAGAAGTTCAATAAATATTCTAATCTGCATAAAGCTGGTGCTGAATTTGTAATTGGTTATGCGGGAAGGTTGGCACCTAATAAAGGGATTGATATTTTAATTAATTCTTTTGCTTTATTGCATGCTAAATATAAAAATACAAGATTAAAAATAGTCGGTGCTGATGAGAATGGTTATTTAAATCAGCTCTGTGATCTTGTGAATAAACTCGGGTTAAATAAAGTTGTCTGTTATGGCGGCGTAGAAAAGGATATGGAAAAGTTTTATAAAAGTCTGGATGTTTTTGTTTTACCTTCAGTAGTTAGGGAAGCGTTTGGTTTAGTTTTATGTGAAGCAATGTACTGTGGCGTACCGGTTGTTACAACAAACAGTGGCGCACAGGAAGAAATTATCGAAAATGGTCAAGATGGTATTATTGTTTCAGCAGGTGATGTGGAAAAGCTATTTGAGAAGTTGAAGATATTATATATGAATTTAGAATTGAGAAAAGCCGTGGCTTTTAATGGCAAGAAAAAGGTGCTAAAAAATTTTGATATAAAATATTGCACCGGAAAATTATTAATTCATTATCAAGAAATATAACACTGATTTGGAGTTATCGTAAATGAGAAAAATATTGATAATTAAATTTTCGGCAATTGGAGATGTTGTTGAAAGTTTGCCTGTTGCTGCAGCTCTTAAAGAATTGTATAAAGATGGATGTGAAATAACCTGGATCACCAAAAAGTGTCATATGTGTTTGTTGGAAAATAATGAATTTATTGATAAAATAATTTGTTTTGAGGATATTAAAAGTACGTATTTTCGATTATTAAAAGAAATTTTTAGAAATTATAATAAGAATTTTCATACAAACCAGAAATTTATCTCATCATGTATACAAAAAATTTTTTCTAAGCTTCCTTCTATAAAAATATTAAGAGGTTATAGATTTGATCTAGTGTTAGATTTACAAGGTAGTATTGAAAGTAGTGTTATTAGCATGATGTGTAATGCAAAGTACAGGTTAATTCCAAGTTTTATTAATAATGGTGTAGAACGATTTTCAACTAAAATAAATACGGATTTTATTTCTAAGCAAAGAGTAGAGAGTTATTTAGATGTAGTTAGATTTTTAGGATATTCTGGTAATAAAATAAATTTTGGATGGAATTTCTCAGATGAAGAGTTAATGTACGTTGATGAATTCTTAAAAGAACATGGGATTATAAAAGGTGATAGGTATATTGTTATGGCAATTGGAACTACATGGGATACAAAGAACTATCCTGTTGTTCATTGGGCTAAAATAGTAAACTATTTATATGAAAAAGATATTTGTGTGGTAATTATTGGTGGAATGAATGAAAATAAATATATTGAGGAACTGGATAAAATTATAAGTAAAGATAGATATGTTAATTTAGTAGGATTGACAGACTTGAGACAGATGGCTATTGTTATAAGTAGATCAACAGTTGTTGTAAGCGGTGACAGTGGACCCATGCATATGGCTTATTCATTAGGTAGATTTGTTATAGCATTAATGGGGCCTACGGATCCAGTACAATTTGGTCCTTATGGAAATAAAAATAAGATTATTAGAGTCAACCATGAATGCCGTGGCTGTCAACTTACCGTTTGTCCATTCGGGAGGGATTGCTTGTTTGATATTAATCCTTGTGATGTTATCAAAGAATTACAAATAATTCTAGAAAGTGGTGGTATAAGAGTATGAACCATAATAGTCTTGTAAAGAAAACGATAGAATTTAATGATAATTTGAAACATGACAATGTAAAACATATTTGTTTTGGAGTTAATTGTAAATTTTGCAGACCTTTAGGTGTAGCGATTACATCTATTTTTGAAAATAATAGAGATTTGCATTTACAATTACATATATTTACCGACTATTTCGAAAATATTGATTTAAACAAATTTGAAAAGTTGTCTGAAAAATATAAGCAAAGTATTAAGATATATTATTTGGATAGTAGTTTTTTTGAGAAATTTCCTCCTAATAGTGGGGTTAGTGAAAGCGTATATTTTAGGTTATGTATGATTGATGAATTAGATGTGGATAGATGTCTTTATTTGGATGCTGACATTATATGCCTTAATTCGTTAAATGAATTTTATGAAATAAATTTTACAAAAGAAGAATTTGTTGCAGTTGTAGATGATAGGCATCCGTCTGAATCGAAACGTAGAAATAAGCTTTATAATCTAAAAGATGGAAAATATTTCAATGCAGGAGTAATGTTTATTGACGTTAATACATGGAAAAAAGAAAATGTTAAGGAAAGATGTCTAAAAATCTTAATAAAAGATGCTAGTTATATAGATGATTGGGATCAGGGTATATTGAATATTGTATTAGATGGCCGGACAAAATATATAAAGGAAAAATTTAATTTTTGGCCGAAGAATATTCTTTATACATTGAGAAATGTTGTTATCAGACACTACATTGGAAAGAAGAAACCTTGGAAATTATGTAAAGTCGCGTCAAGGGATGTTTGGGAAAAATATTCTCAGAATTCTTTATGGGCAGATATTCCAATGGAAGAACCAATTGCGATACCTCAAAATTATAGACTTATAAAAGAGGTTTCTAAATATTATTTTTGTAAAAATAATATTTCAAATGGAATCAAATATTATTTAAAATACTTAAAACTAAAGGCTGCATTTAAGGTGAGAAAATGACAAAACGAGAGTTAATTGTAAATATATTTTTATTTTTATATATAATGTCAATCAATACATTGATGTTATTTAGGGTAATGAATATATTGATAATTTGCCTATTTTTCTATGAGTATTTTGTAGTAAATAAACTAGCTATAAGTCAAGTCATTAAAAGAATATATTATCTTCCAACAATAATTTTTATGTTTTTGGTAACGCTTACGGTAGTTTTGAATGGTTGTAATCCTGAAGATATTTCATCTCTTAGAAGACTTATTGAATGTTTTGTTATAGGTGGAATGCTTTGTTTTTTATTATCAGACAAAAAGAGAATAATAGTTTTTGGGAGTGCAAATATAATAGCGCTTTTAATTATTGCAATTCAGTATATATATGCGAGCATGATTAATATGGGTAGAGTTCCTGGACTTATTGGTGGTCCTAATCTTGTTAGCGTACAAATTTTGATGTTAATGCCAATATGTTTGGTAGCTAGAAGATATTTCACAAATTTTAAGTACTTAAGTATATTAAATCTTGGCGTTTTTTTATTAAGTGGGGTTGCATTGCTAATGACTGAGTCAAGAGGTTCTTGGCTAGGACTTGGTCTGGCTCTGATAATCGCTTTTTTAGTTAATGGAAGACCATATTTACTGACAGTAAAAAGATATTCTATAATTATAATGTGTGCATTGATAATTATAATAGGAAATAGCAATTATATTATAAGTCGGATAAATCATACTGTTAATTATACAGAAAATTATACAGTGGAACGTATTTATATTTGGCAATCTTCATTAAATATGTTTAAGGATAATGTTTGGTCTGGTATAGGTATAGGAGGAGAGCGGTTTAGAGAACTTTATGATAATCAATATATGCTTTCTGCAGCAAAAGAAAAACATATTCCGCATCCTCATAATCTACTGTTGTTTTATTTATCGGAAACTGGTATTTTAGGTTTTGTTGGATTTTTTATATTCTTTATGTGTCCATTTCTATATTTTATAAAAAATATGCTGGGAGAAGAAGCGTTTTCAGTAATTGCAAAATATGCATTTTTCTTTTTATTATCATTCGTAATTAGTCAAATGGTAGATTCTGCTTTTGCGTTTACTAAAATTTTAAGAATCTATTTAGCTGTATTAGTATTTTTCATAAGCGCATTTGCATTATATAAAAGAGACTACGTTAGCGTAGAAGCTGATAAAAATGTTTAAATATTATTACTGGTGATGTTATGTTAGATTCAATAAAAAATAAAAGTTTAATTCATTGGTTTTGGTCGAATTGTACTTTTGGTTACTCTATAGTTGCTTTGAGTATTGTATATATCGTTTTTGTGCTTTTCGAAATCAAAAATTTTTATTCAATATTGCTTTTTATTTTTGCATTAAATTGGGTTTGGGGTAGCTACTTATATCAATTATCATTGCTGTTTAGTTGTGGGAAGTGCTTTAGGTGGATAATTTTATTGGTTGGAATACTTATGCTTTTTCCTTTTTTGCTAATATATTTGGCGAGTTTTTATGTTGAAATGTTGTCAGATAAACATATTTTTAAGTTAATTATATTTTTTGTAGTCAATTATTATATAATAACTTTATATCCTATGAAAGTATTAGTGTTGAGTGCAGAAAATAATTGGGAACGTAAGTTAATTATAGTTCTTACATATCTTCTTATTATGTTAATACCCATATTTTTGTTTGGAGTATATGATTACTGCATTTATCATAGTGACCTTATTGAAACATTAAATAGTAAGGGTGCAATACATGAACTTTATGATATCATAAACCAAGGTATAAAAGCAGTTAGCAGTGAACATGAAAATGAGAAGATTATTTTTATGGTATTATGGTTTAGTGGTACTCTTTTTTTACAGCAATCTTTATCTGGACATCAGTACAGAAGAAAAATGGTGGGAATTGCTGGGAAGATTAAAAAGCCATAAAAATATTGACTATTATATTTAATATAATATTTGTTTTTACTTAATTAGGGAGTGTTACATGTCTAAAAAAACGTTGTTCGGTGTCGATTATACTGACAAAGAATGGATCAAGATAATTTTATATTTGTTTGTTGGCGGGACGGCGGCGCTGGTAGAGTGGGCGTTTTTTTACGGCTTTAACCAGGGGATGGGTATGGAGTATATGCTGGCGACGGCTGCAGCGTTCTGTCTGGCAACGCTGTATCATTATTTCCTGGGTAATATTTTGGTTTTTACCAGCGGTGCCAGATACGAAAAAGGTAAAGAACTGTCTTTAGTCTTTGCCGTTAGTATTATGGGTCTTGCTTTTAATTTGATTTTAATGTATATTTTTGTAGGAATGATGTTATTGCAGCCGATGTTTGCCAAAGTATTGGCCAGCTGCATTGTAGTCATTTGGAATTATCTAGCACGTAAAAAGTGGATTTTTTGACAGCGCGTATCTGCCGGTAATATCGGGTAGATTGTGCTATAACGATGAAGTAAGGCCAGTTGTATTTGCTGGATTGATGAAATAGGAGATTAGAATATGCCGAATCGTGTCGACATTGCAGCTTTTCAAAAAGTAATGATCGTTTATAATCGGAACTCTGGCAAGCAGTTGTTTGCAAGTATGCTGGCAAGAGTAAATGAAGTAAAAAAAAGATTGAAACAGGTCATTGATCCGAAAAGCTTGGAAATTGTCGAAATTAAGTCTTTCGAGCAGGTTGAAGGTCTGGCAGCTCGTATTTGTCAGGAAAAATATGACTGGATAATTGTTGCAGGCGGTGATGGCACTTTGCGTGCAATAATCGATGTTTTTGCCAAACATGAGCATATGCCGTATGTCAGTGTTTTTCCTGCAGGGACAGTTAATTTGGTAGCAAAAGAACTTTTAATGAGCAATGATCCAGCAAAATGGGTCAAACGCGTTAGCAAAGGAATTGTTTCGCCTGTGCAGCTGGGTAAAGCCAACGGTCATATTTTTTTAACGGTAGCAGGGATCGGGTTCGATTCGCTGGTAGTCGATAACGTATCTGAACTGGAGAAGAAATTGCTGTCAAAGCTGGCTTATGTTTGGCAGGGAACAGAGATGATGCGGAAAGAATTTGTCTATAGTAACTGGCGCTATAAGTTTCAGGTGCGGTTAGATGATGAGGAAGAATGGTATGAGGCTTCGTCTGTAATCGTTGGTAAAAGCCGTTATTATGCAGGCCGTTACAGCTTGTTCAATGGGGCTTCATTATGTGTGCCGCAGCTGCATGTAGCTATTTTTACTGGTGATACCAGGGCTGACTTTATGCGCTATGCAGCAGTCATTGCGATGGAAGCGCTGCAGCTTGATAAAAGTATCATCATCAGGCACGCGCAGAAAATAGAGATTCGTTGTAATGTGGAAGATTTCGCTGCTGAGCTTGATGGGGATGCTATTACTTCAGCACCGCTGCAGATAGAGCTGCATCCTGTTCCAATCAACTTTTTAGCATAAGTAAGCGGATGTGAAAATATGTATAGGCGCAGTATTATCTTGGTAATTCTTTTGCTGCAATTTTCTATTGAAATAGTACCGTTTACTGAAGACGAATGGTGGATGACGGTCGTTAATAATTGCCTGCGGGACCTGCTTTTAGCTGGTGTAGCGGGCTTATTGTATTTCAGGAGAAATCGTCTTGCTGACCGTACGAAACGTTATTTCCCGGTAGTTGTTATCGGTGTGCTGTATTTGCTGATTGCTGGCTTTATGGTCAATCAGCTGAGCCTTGATAAAGGGTTTTTAACGGTATTAGCTGTCCTTACAGGTTTAAACAATAATATTGTTTTAGTACTTTTGGCGGCAATGTGTTACCATAAATGGCCTTCTATGCTAATGAAGTCAGTTTATTTTGCTGTGTATTTTATAACTGCGCTGACAATGATTTTTGATGCGTTTTATTTTTGGCAGACTTCGATGCATGTCGAAAGTGTTTTGTTCAAAAATTTAAATATTTATGCTGTTCAGGGTGTTTTATCAGGTATGACGGCAATACAGCTTGCAGGGATAGGTTTTGCTGTTGCTGCTGTTTTATTGTTGTTCCGGGTGACGAAGCCTCAAAAACGTAAACCGAATTTTGCCTGGTCGCTGTTGTGCGTATCCGTATTTTTTCTGGGCTTGAATCTTTCATATTGGTCAATGGTGCAGGTCAATAAATATATTTTGACTGAATATGTTTGTGTTTGGGGCGACGAAACCAGTGAAATGATCCGCAGTGATTATCGTAATTTATTGACGACGCCTGTCAATATTAATTTTGCCAGCAAAATGTTGTTTGATACGGATAAGATCGCCAGACGTAAACATATTGAGCAGCGACCTCTGACAGCAAAAGACGAACGTGTGCTGAAAGAACTGGGGATTTTAAGGACTCAGCAGGTGCTGCAGCCGTTGGAAGCGCAATATGATAAAATTGTATTGCTGGTTTTGGAATCAGTTCATCGTGATTATATAGGTTTTTATAATAAAAATATTCCGCAGGAAACGACACCGTTTTTAGACAGCTTGCTGGCAAAATATCCTCGTCTGGATAATTACTATTCTTCAGCGATCCCGACAACGCAAGGCTTGAATGCGACTTTTCGTTCACATCTGATTTTTGATGAAGAGATCAACGGTGCAAAGCAGGGATCCCTGTTCAGATCCGTACAGGAAGCAGGCTGGCGCGGTATTTTTATGAATGCGTCCAGTCAGTATTATAGTAATGAAGTGCGCGAATATCCGCAGCAGTTTGGCATGCAGGAGTATTATGCCAAAGAATACCTGCAGGATCTGGGATACAGCGGCGCCAGCGGCTGGGGCTATCATAATGATGTGTTGTATAAGGAAACGCTGCGGCTTTTAGAAGCCGGACGTAAAGATAAAATGCTGCTGGTAACCAAAACGCTGGATATGCATCAGCCATATCCTTACTATGGTATCAGCTGGGAGAATATGCCACCGGCAGTACGCGATCACGAGCTGGTGACGATTCGAGGCATGTATTGGGTCGATCAGACACTGAAAAACTTTTTTGAGGAAGCTGAAGCCAAAGGTTTGATGGATGACAGGACTCTCTTTATAATTACAGCTGATCATAATCCTCATTCAGGTGGAGAATATACAAAAATCGTAACTAATGAGAATGACAGGAAAAGTATTGCCCCTATCCCTTTGCTTTTCGTATCTAAAAATTTACAGCCGTTGAATAATTTAATGACGAAAGATTATGCTTCTCAGATCGATTTGGCTCCGACCTTACTATATCTGGCTGGTCTTAAGGCTCCGGAAGATTTTATGGGACGTAATTTGCTGGAAAGTGTCGAAACGCCGTTTGCTTTAGGATATTTTGGCGGAAAGGCATTCTATTATTCTGCTGACCTGTCTTTTGAAGACCAGATGGATAATCCTTCGCCGGCTACAGAATATGAAGATGCGCTGACAAATTATATAATTCATGAATATTCCGAACGTCAGCTTAAAAATCAATAAAAATATTCAGCACATAGTGAATGTATTTTGTATACATATACATAAATGCTGGAATTTTACATCGCAGCAATGCTATAATACCTTGTATTAATTTTTTGGGAGGGGTTATTTATGATGGTAATTATTGGTGCAATTATTGTTATCGGCGTCATTTATCTGCTGTTGAAAAGACATGAATCAAGAATGGTGCTGATTGCTGCAGGTATTTTAATGGCTGTTATTGCTGGTAAACCTATGGCAGCATTGGATGCATTTGCTAAAAGTATGACAAATGCCGGACTTATTACTTCCGTATGTTCCTGCATGGGTTTTGCTATGGTTATGAAATATACCGGCTGTGATAAACATTTGGTTGTCGCTATTGGTAAAGTGCTGAAAAAAATGGGCTTTATGCTCATACCTGGTGCTACTATTGCGACTTTTATCATTAATATCGCAATTCCAAGCGCGGCAGGCTGCAGTGCTGCTGTCGGTGTTATTTTTATTCCTATTCTGATGTCTGCCGGTATCCACCCGGCGATGGCGGCAGCTGCCGTAAAATCAGGTACTTATGGGAGCATGCTGAATCCCGGCCTGGTACATAACGGCGTTATTGCCAAATTGTCTAATGTTGAAATCACCGAAGTTATTACTCACCATATGATGGCTGATATCGTTGGTGTTATTATCGCTGCAACCACATTGACTATCCTTGCTATTTTCCTGAAAGAAAATAAAGGTTATCTGCCGGAAGGCGGTAACGATGCGGTGGCTGAGGATTTAAAGATTAATCCGCTGTATGCTCTGATGCCGCTGCTGCCGGTAATTATTTTACTGGTCGGTTCTACAGGTATGGCACCGATTCTGAAAATGGGTGTTCCTCAGGCTATGTTGATCGGCGCTTTGCTGAGCTTGGCTGTGACTCGCAGTAACCCTACCAAGCTGACGAAATCTTTCTTTGATGGCATGGGGGATGCTTATGCCAATATTATTGGTATCATCATTTCTGTTGGCGTTTTCGTTTCCGGAATGCAGTCTCTGGGGCTGGTCAAAGCCCTGATCAACTGGATGCTTGAATCTACCGGCATCGTTAAGATCGCTGCAACCTTTGGCCCGTTTATTCTGGCAATGATCTCCGGTTCCGGCGATGCTGCAACTGTAGCTTTTAACGAAGCTGTTACTCCGCATGCGGCACAGTTTGGATTGCAGGCTATT
>OGEI01001011.1_pt1 | contig 12957 bp, 5 predicted proteins | sample 1570631 | NCBI WGS metagenome assembly OGEI01 (sample SAMEA2582139, study PRJEB24529) | metagenome | biome: Human gut stool | place: China | collected 2011
GAGAAAAATCCTAACCGGAACGTTGCCCTGAAAGATCTGCCACCGGCCGGCTTTATGCGGTACGGACTGGATAAACCATTACCTCGTTTTAAAATGTTCGGTTCTTTCTATGTCTCCCCCGATATCCGGGCAAATGCCGTGAAGCCGTCGGGTATCTCATTCGACGATCTGCTCCAACAGGTCTTTATGCCCAGTGCGCGTTCCAAAAGAAGAAACGCCCAACGTTGGCAGACACAGAAATATTACAACAATTATCCGTAATTTTTTCATACATTTGTCATCTCATTTACACGGCAACTTGTCGTTTTATGTTTAACACACTTGAATGATAAAATGGAAAAAATTATTTCGTACCTGCTTTCGGCCATCTATTATGTGTTATTTGGTTTTACATTGGCTTTCTTTCATGTAGTACAATGGATATGCTTCAACCTGTTTGGTTACAAAGCACACAAAAAAAGCGTGGATGTTTTAAGTTTTTTCCTGGTTGCCAACACCTACGTACTGGGAACAAGATACAAAGTGACCGGACTGGAAAAACTTCCGGCCAACCAGCCCTTGATCATTGCTTCAAATCATCAAAGCTTGTATGATATTACCTCCATCTGCTGGTTCATGCGCAAGGTACACCCTAAGTTTATCAGTAAAATCGAACTGGGGAAAGGCATCCCCAGCATCTCATACAACCTCAATCATGGCGGTTCCGTGCTTATCGACCGGAAAGACCCGAAACAGGCATTGTCAGCCATCCGTATAATGGCTGAATATATCGAAAAAAATAAACGTTCGGCAGTGATTTTCCCGGAAGGGACACGAAGTAAAACGGGTACCCCCCGCCCTTTTGCTGAAAACGGACTGAAAATCCTCTGTAAGTATGCACCGTCGGCTTACATGGTGCCGGTCACCATCAACAACTCATGGAAAATGACCAAATGGGGTTCCTTCCCTCTGGGACTCGGCAACCACATCGAACTCATCATCCACGACCCTATTCCCGTGAAGTCTAAACCTTTCGCCGAACTATTTGCCGAAACAGAACAGACAGTTACCGGTAGTATTACAATATAAATACGATCAAAAAAATAGCCCCCCGAAAGTCTGACTTCCGGGGGGCACATCATTTCTTCCAGAGGTATTTTACCTGATGGAAACTTCGCTATTACTTCACAATCACTTTAGTGCGAATCACATTCGAACCATCTTCCAGTATCACACCATACACACCACCTGCCAACTGAATACGGCCATCACCACTGACCTGTTGACGCTGCATACGACCATCCATGCTGACAATGGTTACTTTACCTTGTGTAACACCTTCGATCACGAGGTAACCTTGAGTACCATATATCCTTGCAGTTACAACAGACTCAATACCTGTCGGTATGCCGCTAAAGAGAGGCTTAATAGTTACATCCTGTGTAAGTGTCAGCGTACGCAACTGGCTCTTCACTTCTTTATCATCCGACCACCCGTTGAACATCACGCCACTTTCCGGATATGCGACCAATGTAATCACATCATTATAATAGCATACACCGTCTGCCGGGCCATCTACCTGTACTTTACCCATCACATATCCATTGTCATTCTTCGTAACTGTTTCTACTGAAACTTTCAACGGAGTAGGGTTAGCCAACGAGATCTGAACGGTAGTATTCTCACTTACTTTTGCGATGGTATAGGTTCCGTCTGTCGATTTCAGCTCTGTTCCGTTTACCTTTACAACGATATTACCAAGATCCGCAGCTAACGCTCCAAGTGTAAAACTAAAAGATTTATCCTTCAAAACAGCATTTACTCCCGGTTTGCTGATTACAACGCCACGCACTTCTCCTGCTTTCGGCAAAGTTACTGCGTATTGGCTGTTCGGGTCGATCACCGGATCACTTGGTTCTGGATCTACCACCTTAGGCTGGAAAGTCGCTTCAATAGCGACAGAGGAAGTCCCCACTGTATAAACTCCTGTATTATTCGAGCCGTTTACTGTCAGCGATTTCAGTTCCAGACCTTCACGAGGTTCAACCTTTATAGTCAGCACATCTCCTTTTGTTACAGCACTACCGGTAGGTAATGTTTGTCCCAACTGGTTAGTTACGGTTATTGTTCCTTCCGTCTGTACAAAAGTTACTATTTGCAGATCGGAAACACTAACGGAGACATAATCGACTTGCGCAGTGGTTCCTTCCCCCCCGGTTTCCACAGACAGATAATTCTTATCATATCCAGCTTCCGGTGTAAATACTACCGGCTGTTTATAAGATCCGGCAACAGAGAAAGATTTCGTACCATCTTTCCAGGTAAATTTACCAGGAATATTGACTGCCCCCCCTGTCAGGTCAGACAAAGAAAGAGTCTGTCCTTTGGCAATCACGGAAGCCTTTGGCATTGTATAAATAACCGGTTTAATCTTGTTGACAATAAAAGCGGCACTTTCAGCAGTAGTCTCCACGTACCCTGTTGCTTTATCTGCTGCAATCGACACACAAACAGTATATGTACCAGCATCGACAGGCAAAGCAACTACTTTACCGGAAGCATCTTTATAAGTTACCGATACAGAAGAACTAATAGTAGCCCAAGAAACAGGCTGATCATTCTTATCTGAGATCGTCAATCCCGTTTCAGGGTTATATGCTAGCGGTTCGCCCGTGAAATCGGTTTTCTGACTTCCTATTTCAATATTATACGTATCACCGGAGCCCTTGACAACACTAAAGTTTGTATTTTCTTTTATTGTAACAGTATAAACCAACATTCCATCTTCTGTAGTGGTAGGAGTAACCAGAGTTGGACTAATATCAGACGTTTTCTTCAACTCAACACCTTTTGTTCCTTTTGGATAAGTTACAATAGCTGTCAATTCTGTATCACCAGCAAAAGTATCTGTCGAAATATCCACCGGTTTATTGCCATTCAGCCATTGAATACTGTACGAGGTTGGCAACTCATTCATTGTAATCTTATACAGATCGAGGGCACTTCCCGGAACCATCACATTTACGTTTGCTTCTGCATCTTCAAAGTTTGCAGCATCAGCAGGCAAGGTCGGAGCGAAAGTTACTTTTACGGGATGAGATTTACCCGGAGTTGAAGCCGAAGGAGATGATGTTTCAAATGTACCCTTTATCTCAGCATTATTGAATATTACTTTACCACCGGTTATTTTGTACGTCTTGTCCTTTTCAACTGTTACAATCGGTAATGTCTCGATAGTCAATGAAGCTTTCGTTATTTCCAATTCGAAATCCTCAACACCTGCCACTACTTTTGGTATATAAGAGTCATTCTCTTCAAATACCAAAGTTGCTTTATATTTACCGGCATTGATAGGAGTATCAACTGGAGTAGAATTTGCATCATTCGTTTTATAGGTAATCTTCACATGTTCATTCAAATTAGCCGGAACGGTACTGAATAATACAGGTTTCACTTTACCATCATAAGTCTGTAACTGACCACTAACACCATCATTAATCACAGGTTTAATATCCACTTCCTGCATGGTCTTTGTTGTGATAGAAATAGTCACATCTGAGGTTTTTACAGTAAATGCAACTGTATATTTCATATCCTGACCAGACTTATCTTTCTCTACGGTTTTCAATTCACCTCCGTTGATAGTTATATCTTTTAAGCGATAAACTCCATCAGGGGCAGTTCCACCGGATAATTTTTTAGTTGTAAAAATAGCCTGATACGTTGTATTCGGTTGTAACTCAACAGCAGTTGCATCTTGAACATCTGTTGTAGTTCCATCCGGCTTTTGAATAGTCACTTTCTGATCTGCAATATAATCGATTGAAGAAGCCAATGCCGCTCCATTCACTTTAACAAAAGCATCTATTGAAGGATTTATAAAAGTAACAGAAACCGTAATAGATGTATTATCTGCATAATTAGCATTAGCAATATCCTCGCTATATGTATAATTTACAACATCGTCTGGATCTACCTTAACTTCAGATGTTTTATCAGCACCATTTACTGTCAGCTTAAAATCATATCCTGTATTCGGTTTGATCTTAACCAGCAGCTTTTCGCCGGTTGCAATCGTTTTACCTGAAGCCAGATCGGATGTTGTTGTACCGGAGACTTTCTGAACTGTAAAACTTCCACCTTCCTGCGTTTTGTTTTCGTAAGAAACAGGATGCTCCTTACCTAAAACAACTGCTGTAATCTGAGGAGCAACAGTTATTGTCTTTGCATCATAAAGCCCCTTAACTATAAATTCAATCGATTTACCTTTATATGGTTCCTGTTGGCCGGAGATAGCAGGAACCATGCCTTTTACCGTATAAACAGCCGTTTCGTAACCATCATTAGGTTCTAATGTAAAAAGGAGCTTCTCCCCTTGCTTTACAGTTTGAGGAGTAGTTACAAAATCAGCCGCAGTTCCACCGTTTATCGAGACTTTAAACGAATTTGGTTTTGCATTTACAGGTAACACACCTTGCAAGCTAAACTCAGCAGGATTCACTGTCAGATCAGTAAGTTTATACTGACGGCCGCCCGTTGTCAATGAACATTGGTAAGTACCTTGAACAAACTCTTTCGTTGTTGCATCGTAGAAACGGTATTCACCATCCCAGGCATCCGGTTGATGAACGGTTTTACTATTATCTTCTTCGTAAACATTATTCTTCTTTACTTGCCAGGTAACATTTGAATATTCAGGTTTACCGCCTACAGGAATATTAGCCTCAGTAATTAAGTTAGAGATACGGACTCCAGAATGAGCTTTACAGTCACTTATCGAGGAGACTGATAATGTTTGTACTCCCCAGGTAATTACACAAGCCGGATTACCCGGATTAGCGGATAAATTCAAAATATTATTGTCTGAAATATCCAATTTTGCTAAAGAAGTCAAAGCATTAAGACTTGTCAAACCTGTTAATTTGTTCTTAGAGACATTTAACTCGGTTAATGCATTATAGCTAGAAACATCCAGAGCTGCATTTAATGCATTTCCGGATAAATTAAGGCTTATCAACTTTGTTGTAACAGAAGGCAAAGAGACCTCACTAAACACCAACTTATTATCAGAAGCATCCAGCGTCTTCAACGCAGAAGCACCGGTTAAAGTCAACGTTTCCATTCCCAAGCCGGAACAAGTAAGAGATTCTAATGCAGAACCGGAAACGATCAGTTCCTTTACATAATTATCCTTACTCAAATTGAGAGTTTTCAGTTTACTATCGCCGGCTATTTCCAGCTTGTCCATCCGACCGGTCACAGTAGCAGTTGTAGCAGAAGTTGAAATAATTTCAACTTCTGCTGTGTACCCTTGCGCAAGGGTCACTTTTTTCCCATCGGTACTGAGCGTGACTTTTCCACTATGCGTTGTTGTTAAATCAGTCACCGTAGCTGCCTGATCCAATGTAACCGTTACCGGCATACCACCGGTGGAAGTCACTTTTATATTTACATCCGCTGCTCTCGCCATCCCCAATACCGCAAATAGCATCAGGAACGCATAAAGTAATCGTTGTTTCATAATCATGATATTTTTAGTTTATAATCTATTTTATGAAAGAAATTTGTGATTTTGTAATAAGGATTTTACCCTGTCAGTTGTAAAAAAGCCCCTGCCGGTCAACGACCTGCCGGGGCTTTGTCTTGTATCTGGTTTCGCTCTTCGCAGAGATACTATCAGATGAACTTTATTTTATTACTTTAGTATTAATACTGCCACTTGTTCGCCCTCACGGGATACTTGGTGTTTACACCACATGGCACTTTTAGAATTATTTGATTATAAAAAATCCTTTATTATTTAACCACTGCCTTTACAGCTGCTTCGCCCTCAACAGCTACAACTACGATACCGGCTGGTACTGCGATTGTTGCGTCGTCGGAAGAAAGAACTGTAGAAGCAAGAGTCTGGCCAAGTACGTTGCATACTGTCACTTTCTTAGCAGCAGCACCCTTGATTGTTACGATACCGTTACCACCTACAACTGTTACGCTGCTTGCAGTAATTTCTTCGTTAGCAGTCGGAGCACCTTCAGACTTCTTAGCCTGGAATACTTCAGCTTCCTGAATTTCCGGAGTTACAACCAATACGTGGTTAATAGTCTTCAACCAACCGCGAGTGTCCTTATCATACATTGTTTCGATATAGAAGTTTTCACGTTCAGCATCGCAATAACGGAAAGCGAATGTTGCATAGTTCAGACCGTTTTCGCCAAGAGCAGCATCGCTCAAGTCGTATTCAGCGCCACTCTTATCGAATGTCAGTTTAGAACCTTCATGTTTAGCATTTACAAAGCCCAGACGATAGTACTTAGTTGAGTTCTGATCGATGTTCTTATACATGTAAACAGGATTTGCACTCACTGAGTCGATCATGTTAACCAGGTAAGCAGCTTCTGTGAAGAGATGACGGTTATGTTCAGGAATACTTGAATTCTGTTCATAAGTATCTACATTACGCAGACCCAGTAAGAAGCGAGTACATTCCGGACGAGATACGTTAGCTGTATCCAGGAAGATAGCATTGTTCTTACCCAGGTTTTTATCCAAACTTTCCAATAAACCTACGTTAGCACCTTTAACAGTGTTTTCGCTCAACAGATAGTTGCCTGCTGCATCGTCAGCCTTGAAGAATTCCAAAGTATCACGGCTGAATTCGCCACGAAGATCTTTGTAGTTGAATGCCTGTTGTTTTTCAACACTGAAGATACTTGAAGCATAGCTATTAGCATATCCGTCAGAGATCAGGCTGCTCGGCTGTACTTCAGCAGTCATCTGGTTAACGAACAAACGAGCACCATAAGCAGTCTTTGTAGAAGTACCGTTACCCGTCTGAGTTACAACCAGCGGATCAACCAATACGAACTGAGTAGGATCTTCAGTAGAGATCTGTTTTACATAGAATGCGCGACGGTTCTTCACATTTTCTGTTCCTGACATTTCATCAGCATCCAGATTGGTAGAGAACAGGTTATCATCAAACTTAACCTGGATTGAAGTCAAACGATATTTACCGCTTTCCAGTGTGATATATTGACGAGTCTTAATACTTGAAGGTTCGATACCTGAGTTAGCATTTACTTCATCTTTATTGATTTAGTATTTAGCACGAACCAACATTTTAGCAGTATCCACAGCATTGCCCTTTGCAGGAACATAACCATAGATCAACTCATCTGTACCCATTGTTTTCTGAGAATAGATATCTTTATCTTTCACCAGAACTCTTTCCATTTTGTATTCACCCTTAGCATCCTGAACCAGTTTCAATACACCGTCTACACTTGTCAGAGAGAAGTGAGTATCACCCAGGTTCTTCATACCGATAGCATATACACTCGTATCAGCAATAGCTTCAGCCTGTGTCATATCCAGATAACCCATAGTACGGTTAGTCAGTTCTGCCTGCGGGATCATTTCGATACGGATAGTATCACGGTATGTCTGCATCAAACCGGCTGCATCGTAATAAGTAGCCATGTTTGCATAAGTATTCGGTACAGAAGTCTCCCACCAGTAGCTAGTACCCCAAGTACGTCCTGACTCACGGTTGATGATTGTGTAGTAACCACCGTTACCCTTAACATACCACTGAGCAGAAGGAATAACTTTCTTATCTTCAGAGTAAACCAGGTTACCGATATTGCTCAGATCGTTTTTGTGCATATCAGCATTGATACCAGTATTGTTCGGATTATTACCGTTTTGAACATCACCTCTATCCCATTTCTGAGTCATTGCATTCCAATAAGTAAATGTAGCATTGGTTGCAGCCAAATCTTCATAACGATAGTCACCTTCTTTTGTCAGATCAGAAGAAAGTTTCTTCGCATTCCGGATATAATAGAAACCTTCTGCGATATCAGCAACTTCGTTCAAATCCGATTCAGTCTTAGTTGTCTTCAATGTGATGTAAGTCAACAGACCGTTGTATTTAGCATCGTTTACATCATGAGGACCAGCTGTCAATACAACATGAGTCGGAGTCAAAGTAACCAGACGAGCTAAGTTGCTGTGAGCTGAAGCATATTGAGGTGCATAGATAAGCATAAGGCCAGCATCAGCTGCAGCCACTTCGTTTGGATTAGCTGTTTTGAACTCAGCCATATTAGTCGTAGTTACTGTAGAAGCCGGATCTAATACCCAAACATTTTGATCACCTGTACTAGCTGCATCAAAAGCTGCAGACAGAGCAGTCGCAACAGCTTTATTTTCTTGCAATACGTTTCCTACTGCATTCCATAACATAACATTAACATCTGCTAAACCATTTGTTGCATATCCGTTACGTTTAGTTACATCTGTCATATCTGTTACAGCCCACGGAGAAAGATAATGAAGAAGACGATTACCTTGTTTTACACTTGCAATTTCCTGTGCATAAGAAGGATAGTATCCTCTGGCAGCTCCACGTTTATTAACCGGATCAATACTAGGATCAGCAGCACATTCAGCTATTAGCATCGTATAATCTGTACCAATTGTTCCGGCAGCCCAGTTAGCAGCAACAGAAGTACCTACTGCTGTTCCGGCAGCATCTTTTGCCATCTGCTCCCACCAAGAAGCCGAATTATTCTTATCAGCCTTATACAACATTTCAGCTTGCAAGCGTAAACTTTGAGTAGACGGATAGAAGATAGGACGGAAGTTTGACTGACGTTTCAATTGTGTATAAGCACTCATTGTATTAGGAGCTTTACTTAACTTATCAGCAGCAGTAGCACCCAATAAATCACCATACTTCTGAGCATCAGTCATTACAGATCCACCCATCATCAACTCGCCATCCGAGTTTACAGTTCTTCCATCAGCAGCAACAGCATATCTCGGATATAAGATCTGCCCAACTGTTAATTTCAGATCGTAACGACCGTTTGGATTCGGATCATAATAAGCAGTATCAACATGCAGATATTCTTTCTTGAATTCAGATGATTCATTTTTCGTTGCATTTGTAACAAAGCGAACATAACCATCAGGAGCATCACCCGGTACACGGTCAAAACCGCTTTTTGCGTTTTCTGCTTTGAAAGCCCCTGACAACATTACATTTGTATCTCCCTGAACATCGGGATCAAACACAAAGTTAAAACGATTCGGAGTTTTCTTATCTTCTGTCAACAAAACTTCATTTCCTAATTCAGCATTAATCTGATCTGCTGTCAGGATGATAGGATTGGCTTCCCAACTTTCAAATGTGACAGGATAGAAAGTCGCGCCATTAATAGTTACAGCATCAGTATTAACCGCAAATGCTTTGTTACTATTCATTTTAACGGCTCCTAAAGTAATTTCACCGCCAGATGCAACTTTTCTTGCTAAACGAATAGTCATTCCATTATTATACTGGGCACGCAATTGATTTTGCAGAACAGTTCCGGCAGTAGGTTCAATCTTTGAGTTAACAGAAGCAACCTGTCCGTCAGCCCAACGCCAGTTTGTTTGTCCATTAACCACTTCCAAAGCAATTTCAGCTTCTCCAGCAGCATTAGGAGTTCCAACTACTTTATCGATAGACAACTGCATGATAGCTTCAGAAGCCTTATTCTGCAACTGATAATACAGAACAGTACCTGCTGCATCTTTGTTTGCAGTAACTTTCCACAAAGTACGATCCAATGTAATACGGTTGTTAGATACATTCGCGTTATTCACATTTTCAACCTGTACTTCAAAATGTCCTTGCCCTGAAGTAGCATTGTCTGCATCCACCCAAACCATTGTCAGAACTTCTTTTCCATCACCAGCTACAGCCGAAGCTGCATGGAAAGACTCACTTATGGCAAACTGAAAATAACGACCATCAGCAACACCGTTTACATGTTGCAATGAAGATATAGGCTTTGCACCATAAGTCGTTTTTAGTTCAAAAGGGGACACCGCAGGAAAAAGCTTATTTCCCCGACTACTTGCATCTTCTTGTACAAATTGATTAAACAGTGCACCGGCAGCAGAAGCCTGGACTGTATAACCATCTGTTGTGGTAGATGCAGCATCAATCCTTACCTGTGCCCATCCGTTTGCTCCCGTGGCCAACATCGCGATGGCCATCAAAGTAGAAAACTTTCTGTTCATAAATCTAAATTTTAATATTAATAATAGTGTTAATGAAATTAGTTCTTATAAACTCTTTATATATCCTAGTCAAGTATGGATGACTAGCCAAAACGATCGTTTATTCTCGCCAACAAAATTAATTATAACTTTTGAAACTGCAATTCTTTTCTAAATAATTTTTTCTCAGTTATCTTCTTTCTTATCAAGATAATAACAAAGTCTGTACAAAATTGTGCCTTTTCATTACCAATTGCCTTATGACAAAAAATGGTGACTAGAATAAACGATCGTTTTAGTTAGTCACTCATTTTTCTATATCACTCTTTATTTTCATAGGATTAACTTACATTCATCATTCATAGTAATTATCTTTGTATTATAATAATGTACGTGCGTACATTAAAATATTACAGTAATATAGTTCAAATCATCACACAGCCCCAACTGAGATATAGCACCTTATATATCAATACATTATAGACAACACAACCAACTTAAAGCGGTATTATTCTGCTGTTAACAACTCCATCAGCACAGGAATAGCAGAACTAAGACTTTTCATCAGGAATCCTAAGAAAAGAAGACAGGACAAATTATGGCAATTCTCCAATATTTTATAAAAGTAACGCTAGCCTTACATATTTGCAAGGCATATCTTACTATTTTGTAAAGCAAGCCTTTCTTTTTTGTAAACTAATCTTTACAATAAAAAAATAATAGAGGAAATTGCTTAGATATGCAGACCTTTAAACTTAATATTCCCGATGAAAATCCTAAAACTTTCACTCATTCCAGATATGGGCTCCACATATACGAAATCGACAAATGAATATTTTTTTTCAACCTTTATGCAGTATTTTCATTTTTTATCCGTTTTATTAGTAATAATTGTTATAAAGAAAACGTCTTAGATGCAGCATTCCTTTGAATTATTGCGTCTTACGATTAAGAAATAATACAAAAAAGTACAGACATTTATGACTAAATTACAGATATTGGCACTTTTGCTAGTCTCAATCGCTCTGATATTCTTTACCTCCTGCGATAGTGAAAACTTCCAGGAGCCGGATGTATATAAGGTGACTCCCGATCTGCGTGCGAGGATCAATACCGGATTAAGATTAACAACCAAGTCCGATAGAAAAATATTTAATGAGAAATTCGACCTGTTTCTGGAAAAGTGCGATGAAATGACAGTGGCCGGTAACCCGCATATGTATATGGAAACGGAAGAATATAAGGATTTCAAAAGTTTCGTTTTATCCACTTCCCCTAATGTTTATTATTTGGTGATGGATAAATTCCTGAAAGGTAAACCGGACTTTTTCTCCTATATCGCCTATGACCTGCTTGTCAGCTCCAAACCGGCTCTTGCTGACGAGATCTCTGAAAAGATGAAAGCCGTAGGAACACTGGAAGAAAGTTTCTACTTATATCCTCAGCTATGTCTCGATATATGGGTTAACGCATTGGAAAATCAATAATAAACGGCACAATATGAATACGATTAACGCTCGGTATTCATATTGTGCCATTATTTGTTTTATTCCCATTCGGGAGGTTCCTGGTTCAATAAATTCTTTACAAAGAAATCGTGGATGCGGTGCATTTCATACGGCCCGCCTAAAGCATGTCCTTTGCCCGGCAGATAGAGTTGCTCGAACTTCTTGTTCGCTTTCATCAGGGCATTGACAACCTGCAAAGTAGAAGCGGGATCGACATTATCGTCCAGTTCACCGTTAACCAGCAGCAACTTACCTTTCAGGCGATACGCATTATCCACATTCGAAGAAGCACTGTAAGACTCGTCGATAGGATACCCCATCCATTGTTCGTTCCACCAGATCTTATCCATCCGGTTATCATGGCAACCGCATAAAGCGACCGCCGCCTTATAGAAGTCGTTATGAAACAGCAAGGCAGCCATTGCATTCTGTCCGCCTGCCGACCAGCCGTAGATACCGACCCGCGACGTATCCATCGACGGGTATTTCTCTGCGGCCGCTTTTATCCAGGCGATCCGATCCGGAAAACCGGCATCCTTCAGGTTCTTCCAGCATACGTCATGGAAGGCTTTCGAACGGTTGGATGTTCCCATTCCGTCGATCGAAACGACCACGAAACCTAATTCCACCAAACGGGAGATCAGATGATGGGCGGGTTTAAAATCCTTATCCACATGCGAGTCGTGCGGCCCGGCATAGATCATCTCAACAACCGGATAAGAACGGGACAGATCGAAGCCGGTAGGACGATAAATATTCCCCCATATATCCGTTTTACCGTCTCTCCCTTTGGCACAGAATACTTCAGGCATTTGCCAACCTTCCGCCACCAGGTCGCTGACATCGCACTTTTCAAGTACGGTTACCACAGAAGCATCATCCGTCTTTCTTAACTGGCTGACAGCCGGGAAGTCAGGTCGTGAATAAGTATCTACGAAGTAAGCCCGGTCTTTAGAGAAAGAGATCCGGTGATTCCCATTTTCGGGAGTCATATCGGTAAAGCCTGTCCCATCCAGATTGATACGGCAATAATGAAGGTTGTAAGGATCTTCTCCCTTATTGAAACCGGAAGCATAGAAATAGACCGTGCGGCTGGCTTCATCCACAAAGTCAACCCGGCGAACTACCCATTCGCCTTTGGTTACCTGTTGCTTTACATTTCCCGTATTCCCATCCATCAGGTAAAGATGGCGCCAGCCGTCGCGCTCCGAACTCCAAAGCATTTCCTTACCATCGTTCAGGTCGTAACGGTAGTTCTGGTAATAATGGATAAAAGTCTTCGACTGCTCATCGGCCAGATGACGGATACTACCGTCGGTGGCATCTACCTCGCCTACGATATAACGCTGATGCCCGCGCTGATTGAACTCAAAGGTGAAAGCACGGCTATCCTTGCGCCAACCGGTCAGATACAAGG
>OGEI01001021.1_pt1 | contig 12799 bp, 11 predicted proteins | sample 1570631 | NCBI WGS metagenome assembly OGEI01 (sample SAMEA2582139, study PRJEB24529) | metagenome | biome: Human gut stool | place: China | collected 2011
GGACTTGTAATTGCTATTTGCAGACTTTTTGAGTGGACTGCGTCTATGCTTGGAATTGATTTAAAGGATGTTATCGGCAATTCCGGTGGCGGCTATTCGGATATTTTTGACAGTTTAGGTGATGATGCTGACGATGTAAGTAACGGCATGGACGGGCTTACAGACAGTACAAATAATGCTGCTGAAGCACAGAAGAAACTGAATAAGCAGATACAGAGATTTGATAATTTGAACAATATGACTACTTCCACAAATAAAGGAAGCTCGTCTGATAAAAATAATAATAACAGTTCTCCTATTGACCTTACGGATCAGTTAAATTCAGCATTGGCAGATTATGAAAAAGTATGGAATGATGCATACGACAGTATGACGAATGATGCGGAAAAATTTGCGGACAAACTTACAAAACTTTTTAAGAGTGCATGGACTTCCGGGGATGGTTCAGATATTGGTTCTGCTGTGGCTGGATGGCTGAATAAGGGCATTGACTGGGTGAATAATCATACAGATAAATGGTCTAAGGGACTTAAAAAGATTACAACCATAATGGGAACTTCTCTGAATGGTTTTGTTGAAAACTTTAAGTGGGCTGGGCTTGGAAAGGCTGTTGGAAATTCCATTAAGGGGGTGCTTGAAGCTGAAACAAACTTTTTCAACGCTGTAAATTGGGTAAATCTTGGAAAAGGTCTGTCGAAAACGCTTAATGCTGCTATTAAAACAGGAGTTTTACAGTCCTACTTTAAAGCGATGGCAAGTAAATTAAGAGCGGCTATCGAGATTGCATTTGGAGCAATTACAACATTTGATTTCAAAGGACTTGGAAATGCGTTAGGACAGGGAATAAACGATTTCTTTAAGACAATGAATAAGAAAAATAAACAGACCAGTCTTAATGGATGGCAGAAACTTGGAAAAGGTTTGAGTGATGGAATAGGTGGTATTGCAGATACCATTACAACTGCACTTAAAAAAGTCAAATGGGTAAAAGTTGGGCAGGCTATTGGTGATTTTATAGCAGCTATTGATTTTGGAAAGGTTGCATGGAACTTCGCTAAGTTAGTATCAGCTTTAGTAGGAGCAATTGCAGGAGCACTCAAAGGTTCATTCTCCAAAGCACCTATTGAAACAGCATTTTTGGTTATGTTTGCCGGACTTAAATATACAGGCATAGGCAAATTTATTGCAGGGGAGATTTCAAAGAAAATGGCGGCATCATTAGCTGAAAAGATGGGATTTGAAATCTCAAAAGATGCGGGAATAAGTACAGCTATTAAAACAGCTCTCAAACAACTTATAACCAAAGCAGGTCTTACAAGCTTGACTGTTTCTGTGGGAGTCATTGGGATTGCAGCGGCAACAGTAGGTTTAGTTGCTTTTTACAACTATGTTGAGGAGAAAGCAAATGAAAAAATACAATTGGATATGTCTGAAGCAAATAAGGAATTAGGGGATTTAAATTCATCTGCTAAAAAGTGCAAAAAGTCTGTTGATGAAACAAAAGATGCATTAAAAAAGATAGAAAAAAGAGATAAAAATGCAGAGAAAAAGGGAGAAGAAATAGACAGTCTAGCAACTGCTTATTATAAATTGTCTAAAAAAGTAAATAAGACAAAGGCAGAAAAGGCAACTCTTAAAAAAATGTCAAAAGAACTTTCAAAGGAGATGCCAGGATTAAAAAAGAATATTAACAAAGAAACAGGAGCATACACGGGCAACTGGAAAGAACTTAAAAAACTTGTAAAGCAGACTAAAGAATACTACAAGGCAAAAGCGGCACAAAAAGACCTTGCTGATATAGGCAATAAACTTTATGAGAATGAGAAAAATATAGCTGAGGCAGAGAAGGATGCAAAAAAGGCATCTGCTAAATTAAAGAATGAGAGAATTGACCTGAAAAACGAAACAAAGCGTTTGAATGAACTGGAAGCTAAAAATATTAAATATAAAAGTGGTTCAGCCAATATGACAAAGAAAGAGTATGAAGAGATGGAAAAGCTTCGTGGTACTTTGCCAATGCTGAAACAGAAATTAGAGGATCAGCAAATAATTTATGACAAACATAAGAAGAAACTTAGTGAATTAAAAGATGCTCACCAAGAATTAAACGATAAGTACAATACGGCATCAGATTATGTTGATAAATATACTACTAAGATTAATAAAAACACAGAGAGTGTGGGAAAACAAAAAGATGCTATAAAAAGTGTGGGAGAAGAAACTGATAAATTGTCGGGAAAAAATGCGACAGTATCTATAAATTCTAAGGGAGTTGAAAAGACTAAAAAAGATATTGATGGCATACAGACTAAAAAAGTTAAGGTTACTGCTAATGCTAAAAAAGGAAAGGATTTTGATAAAACTAAAAAGGATTATGATCATTTTAAAAGCAAAAATGCAGATGTAAAACTAAAAATAAAGGGTGCGGACAAATTGAAGGAGGTTGCAAAAAATCCGTTACTAACTGATATAGGTAAGAAAAATACAATAAAAAGAAGTGTAGAGATTACTTTTAAAATGAAAAATGGTCTGTCTGATAGTGTTTCAAAGCTTTTAGGAGGTTTGGGAACAACTAAAAAGAAAGCACAGGGCGGTGTTTTCTCAGGCGGTTCATGGCATAACATAACTAAATATGCAAACGGTGGACTGCCAAATATGGGACAGATGTTTGTAGCAAGAGAAGCAGGACCTGAGCTTGTCGGCACAATCGGCGGTCATACAGCCGTTATGAATAATAATCAGATTGTAGCCTCAGTATCAGATGGTGTATTTAATGCACTTAATCCGGTGTTGACATATTTATGCAATTCGATTAATGCTATGTCTGCTAAGATGGATAATATGGGTTCTGGTGGTGTAAGTGTAGAAAAATATACAGAGGGAGATTTGTTGAAAGTGGTAAGAAAGGAAGATAGCAATTATAGGAAGAGGACTGGGAAAAGTGCTTTTGCTCTATAGTTAAAAATAACATTTTTCATTAAGAAAATTAAACTTGAAAAAGAGTGAATAGTGTCATAAAATCAGAAAAAAAAGGAGGACAATGATATGCGACTATATAATATATATTATTTATGTAAAAATTCTATTAAACCTATTGCAGAATTAACAGGAAAACAAAATCATTCGAACACTGCGTACACATTAAATGGTTGGTGCGAGGCAAGAGATTGTCTTACGACAGTTAGCGGAATTAGCTTTTTAACCGATTATGTTAATGAAATTTTTGAAATATTTCCCGCTTATCAATTTAAAAAGGAAGGACCAGAATTATCAAATTCTGATTATAGGTTGTTTATATCCAAAAAAGAATTACTTGTAGCTAGATTGGATGCAATAGTGAAATTATATCAATCAATGGATGCAGGAGAATCAAAAGAGGGGGTTGATATTAAAATCCCCGCTTGTGGGACTTTGGCCGAGTACATAGGGTATCTGAAAGCTATAATTGGCATTGTAAATCAGTGTCCATTGATTTCAAATTGTGATGAACAGGTAGTATTTAACACTGTCGATGTAGGTTCTATGTGGTTATCGTTATTGATAAAGGGAGCAGTCGGGACTCATGTAATTTTAAATACATTAGCTAAATTATCAGAGATAGCGATAAAGTTTTCATCAAATTATAAGGTTATGAAGATGCAGGATGAGTATCTGGCTTCAATGAAGCAAAAGAATGAGATAGGTCAAGATGTTATAGATACATTTAATCAAATTAAAAATAAGATGTTAGATGATGATGTTTCGGAATTGGAAAAAGAGTGTGATGTTGCAATTACAAATCCTGAAGACCGTGATAAAACTGCAAGAACTATTGAAAAGTTATCAATGCTGATTGATAAGGGTGTGGAAATATATTCAGCAATAGAAACGCCAAATGAAATTAAGGTAATGTTTCCGTTTTCAGAAAATACGACGCTTTTACCAGATGGTTTGCAGAAGTTGATTGAAGAAAAGGCGAAAAATGACTCTGAATAATGTGACTATTGGCAATGGCGATATTTATGTGCAGATAGATTGGGACAACATAGCCAAAGCAGTAAGAAAACAGAATACGGATTACAAAAAAGAACGGGGAAATCTCTTTTTTCATAGAATATTGCTATATTATGCCGATTATGGTATGATATAGCAAAGATTTAAAAAAGGAGTGTTTAATCATGAAGAAATTTGTATCGCTAATGTTAATTTTTGCTTTGTTGTTATCAAAAGCACCTTGTGAAACTGCATCTGCAAAAACTAAACTTTTGTGCAAAGATAAAAGGATAGAAGTTTATTACAAGCAGACTAAAAAAGGAAAAATATATTTTACATACAAAAATAAATCGAAACTAGATATACGAGTAGATGTAAGATTTATTAAAATCAACGGAAAGTCATATTATAGTGATTATGAAGGGAAAGTCGTGGTTGCGAAAGAATCAAGAGTTGTTAAGTTGGAATTATATGATGAGGACGAAGAAGAAGTTAAATATAAATTCAAAAAAGGAAAATTGTCTGGACAGTTTGAGTATTTTTCAGAGGATGATGATATATCATATCACGCAAAGCTTAATTTTAAAAATAAGAATATTAAATAGAGATAAGAATGTAAATATATAATATTATTTTTTATAAAACAAGATAATATTTTTTTGAGAATACGGAGGAGAAAAAATGGGTGGAAAAGTTATTTCTTTTATAAATATGAAGGGTGGTGTGGGAAAACCCACATTATGTCTAGGTGTAGGAGAATATTTGGCTAATTCTTGTGGTACGAAGGAATAATTTATTTATTTGGATCCACAATTTAATACTACGCAAAGCTTAGTAAATGAGTTTGATCTTGAAGATGAATACTTAAATAGTTATTCAATTGGAAGTGAGGCAAAAACTGTGATGAGATTATTCGAAACACAAACTACTTTAGCACATAAAGTGGATTTGCCAAATCCAGAAAATATATTGATACATTTAAATGATAATATGGACTTGCTGCCAGGTACTATTGATTTGATTTTGGTGGAAAGTGACAAAGATGGGACGAAAGCAAAGAAAGTAAAAAAATTCATTGAAGAGAATAAATTAAGAGATGTGTATGATTATATTTTTATGGATTGCCCACCTACAATATCGGTATATACGGATGCTGCATTGATTGCGTCTGATTATTACTTGGTTCCAATACGAATTGATAGATATTCAATTTTAGGAATCAAATTATTAAAGCAGGTGATAGATAGACTAGATGATAATGAAAACATAGGAATAAAACCACTTGGAATTGTATATACAATGGTAGATAAGGAATCCCAGAAAATGATGAGATTAAAAGCAACATTTGAGCGTGATGCAATTGTAGAGAAAATTGGTTTGTTTGATACAATGACTCGTTATGTTAATGATTTGTTAGTAGGTCTTCAGGGAAATATATCATCTAAATATAAAAAGTCTAGAGAGGATATGGAGTTATTATGTACTGAATTTTTAGAAAGGATTGAGAAATATGAAAATGAACGATGATGTAAAGTTAATACAATTATATAATAAGAAAAATAATTGTGATATTATAGAGATGATTGGCATGATTGTAATTCTCATAATTTCCAAAAATATATTTAAGAAAAATTCAGATGTTGCTGAATTTATTGAAACTGTGATTGGTATAAATTTCCCAGGCTATGTAATAAAATCCAGAACATTAATGGCAGCTAGGGCGAGTAAAATTGTATTTGCACTGGATGATAATGAAATAAGACAGTTAAAAATTAAAATTAATGCATACTTATCAAAGTTAATTAATCAAAAAGATGATGAGAAAGTTGTTTTAAGTAAAAACAGAAAGAAAAATGAAAACGACAAATTAGAAAAATGGCTGAAGGGATTATAAAATGCTAAATAGATATAGGGAAGTTGATGCTTGCAAGAAAGATATTGAAGATTTTATATGTATGGTAAGTAGTGAAAATTTGTATATTGTAAAAGAAGATTTAACATCCATAGCGAAAGGTATTACTTTTATAAAAAAGGTATATGCGTATCAGAACGCAGAACATGAACATTATTATAACTGTTTAATAACTGATATGATTAGTCTAATTCATTCATTTAGTTTAAATTCGTTAAGAGTTTATTATATAACTTTGCGATCACTTATAGAGAACTTGCTACGCGTTATGCTGAAATACAATAATGTGAATGCTACTGGTGTACGCAAAATGTTTGAGGAATTTCACAGTAAATATAAAAATACAGATAATTTTATAGATTATGTTGAGGGGGAGTATGGTAAATGTTGTGAGGTTATACATAGTAATCACAACACTTCAATGCCAATGTATTTTTATTATCAAGATATTTTGAAAAACGATGAATTGGGTCAAGAAAAAGTTTCGCAATTATTGAAGCAATTAGTTACTTTTTTTAATAAATGTAAGAAATATATTGTAGACGAAAATATAAATGATGTAGATAATGCATTTTATTCTCAGAAAGAAGTTTTATATTATCTTTTAGGTAAAAAGAATTATGAATTATTTGAGAAGAATATTCAAGAAAGTTAATTATAGTATTTTGAAACATTATAATAATTCACACATTTCACATTTTAATCATGTTATATTGTTATTAGAGAAATTAAGGCACTCGCCAAACGGTGAGTGTCTTTTTTGTGTACAAAAATAAGAAAGAGGTGATAGCGTGGGATATGAAAAGTCAAAAGGCTTAGTGGCTGTAGCAAGTGGTTATGACGGCAGCAGCTATTCTTATACCAGGCTGTCATACAAATATTCAGCCGAATGGGGCATTGGCAATAACTCCGGATCAGATTGAGGATTTGGACTCTTATCGTAATGGCAATGGCATTTTGAAAAGACATGTGCTGCCGAACAAAGTTCCGTCAATAGAATGGAGTACGCCGTATCTGAGGTATGAAGACAAATGTAGGCTTATTGCATTGATAAATAAGGCTATGACATATGGAACAGGTGTGAAAAATCAAAGAAGACTTAGGGCGAGATACTATAACGATTGGTCGGATGATTACGATACGCATGATTTTTATGTGCCAGATGTTCAATTTCAGTATGGTGGATTGTATCACGGAGCACCGATGTATCTTCCTATCAAGATACAGATGATAGGTTATTAGGGGGCGAAAGAAATGCTTGAGCTTACAGACAAAGAAAAAAGCTGCTTTTACAAGAATGGAAGTTTCTTTAATGACTATGAGTTTGATTTTAAGGAGTTAGGTTACACAATCACGAATGATACATTATATCAGGAAACCGTCACAATCAAGGAAAGTATCTGCGATAGTGATGATTTGGTGCTGGGAGGTTGTATAGCATCTTCCTGTGAGTTTGAGGTGGCAGAAGTTGCAGGCAGAGAGCTTGCAGGACTGGAATTTACGGCAAGGTTATTAGTAAACAGCGGCGAAGATGTAATTGTCCCTATTGGGAAGTATCGTGTGGACTCTGCAAAAAGAGTCGATGATAAAGACTACAGAAAAATTGTTGCCTATGATGCTTTATATGATGCACAGATAGATGTTTCTGAGTGGTACAATAAAGTTTTCTATGTTGTGTCTCAATATGAAGAATTGATTACAGTCGGAGATATTGACGATTTATGGGAACATGGAGACTATTATATTGATAATTCAGGAAGCAAACCACCTACATTCAAATATTTTTTGAACGGTGCAGTACCGGAAGAATTGCGGGATACAACATATCTTGACACAGTAACAGGAAAATTGTATGAAGCACAAAATACAAGCGGAGATGAGGATAACAAAGTTTATCGTTGGATTGGGGTGTACCAATGCAGAAGAAAGACACAAACAAAGTACATTTACGCAACAACAACACTTAAGAAACTGCGTGAAAGTTTGCTAAATTATTTGAATATTCCTTTTGTTGAACAGGATATAATCAATGATGATATTACAATTTCAAGGACTATTGACACAAACGAAAACGGAGAACTGCTCGGAACGGATATGCTGAAATATATTTGTGAGGTTAATGCCGGTTTTGGCAAAATGAACAGAGAGGGAAAGTTTGAGGTCATTTCATTGCTAAGCCCGGGACTATACCCGGAAGAAACATTATACCCGTCAGAAGAATTATATCTGGAAGACCATTACGAGCCTATTGCGAGTGATGAAAATTCAGCAAGCTACATATCAACAAGCTACGAAGAATATGAGGTAGAGGGCATCACGGGGGTTATCATTAAAGGTGATAGTGATAATGTCGGGGAGCTTGCAGGCACAAAAGATAATCCTTATGTAATCAGCGGAAATCCTCTTTTGTATGGCAGTACAGCCGAGAAACTAAAGGAAATAGGACAAAAAATTTATGAACAAATAAAAGGATATATATATCGTCCAAATACAACAACACTTGATGGACTTCCGTACTTGGAAACAGGTGATTATTTTGTATTGATAAAAGAAAACAGTGACGACATAGGCTCATTCATTTTTTCTAGGACATTAAGTGGAGTACAAGCATTAAAAGACACTTATGAGAGCAAAGGAAACAAATTAAGAGTAAATGAAGATACTCAAACATCAGAATTGATGTATTTGCAGTCAAGAACGGCTAAAATTCAAACGAGTGTTGACGGCGTGTCGATTGAGTTGGCAAACTTAGACGAAAATACAAGCTCAAGATTTGAACAGACAGCAAGCACAATTGAAGCCGCGGTAAAACGAGCAAACAACGCTGAGGGAGAACTTTCGGGCAGGATAACCGTTACTGCTGGTGAAATAACACAGGAAGTGACAAGAGCAAAAGCTGAAGAAGCAACATTGAGTGGCAGAATAAATGTAACGGCGGAACAAATTACAGCCGAGGTAAAAAGAGCTGAGGACGAAGAAAATAGTATAAGAACAGCACTTACATTAAAGGCTGACAGTGCAGAACTGGGATATTATCAGACAAAAGCTGATATGACAAATTATGCTACTACTACTTGGGCTGAAAATAAAATAAGCAGCAAGGTGTCAGTCGGTGATGTTTGTAGCGAGATAAATCAATCATCAGAGCAGATTACATTAAAAGGTAATAGACTTGTTGTAGATAGTACTAATTTTAAATTAGACGCAAATGGTAACGCAGATTACAGAGGAAACATATCCGCCAGTGATGCTAAATTTTATAACATAACAGGCTTTGGAGGAATGATAAGCATTGTTTCTGGAAGCAGTTTTTCAACGGCAACAGGCGGCTACCAAAGAGATACTTATGGATATATCAAGGTACATAGTGATGATGGTACGGCAAACTGTTATGTTGAAAGTGATAAACTTATAGGAGACACAATAGAAACTGGAAGAATCAACAGTACAACCGGCTATTTAGAATTGCACGGTTACACAAAAGCAAAAATGTTTGTATTTAACGATGAAGCGTACGGAATTGTTCTCGATATGAATGATAATCGTGATTTGCATTTGAGACCAGCATCTAACGAAGATACAGATTGCGGTTCAGCATCTTATAAGTGGCGAAATTTGTATTGTAAAAATGGTACTATACAGACATCTGACAGAAACGAAAAAATGAACATATCGGATATGTCGGAACAATATGCAAATGCAATTATTGATGATGCTTTACCGAAAACATATATGATGCTTAATAACGAAAGTGGCAGAACTCATGCAGGAATGATTGCACAGGATTTGGAAGAACAGCTACTAAAAAATGGTATGAGTTCAAAAGATTTTGCAGGATTTATAAAGTATCAAAAAGAGGATGCCAACGGTGTTCCTATAAACGAGTATGGCTACGGAATACGATACGAGGAATACATAGCACCTCTTATTAAATACGCACAGTGTTTAAAGCGAGATTTAAAGCAAGAAACAGAAAGAAACCAGCAGTTACAATTTCAACTTTTTGGTTTACAAGGTGAATTTATGATATTAAAACAACAGATTTTAGGAGGAAAATAAAATGGTAAAATTAAACAAACAAACTACAGTAACAGGGGTATGTGCATTAACAGTTGACGGTAAGGAACAACAAGTAGCATACATGAATGCAACAATTCCAATTGGGGGTACACCTAATATTGGTCGTTCTATTCAGGATGTAGAATTATTCAATACAAACAAAGAGGAAGTATTGAAAGACTTTGCGGCATTTGATGAATATATATATAGTCTGATGGAAACAGAGGAAACAAAAACAGCAGAATAAGAGGTGACGCACAATGGCAGTAATAAAAGTTTACAACCGCATAAACTGGCTTAATAAGTCGGAAAGCTTGACAACACCGCTTGGCAAAACAAACTTAAATAAGATGGATAAAGCAATAGACACTATCGACAACGAAGTAGTGTCTATTTCAGCGACTGCGGAAAGTCTTGATACAACAAAAGCCGATAGAGACCAGCTTAACAATATGATAACTGATATAGCTATCAATGACAAAAACGGTGTTATCAGTATAACAAAATATAACGGTACAGTTTTGAATATTGATACCGCAATGGAAAAGATAGCCGTAAACTTTGAATATAACGCACAGACACAACAGCTTATACTTACACTTGAAAACGGTGAAAAGCAATACATTGATATGTCGGCTTTGATTACTCAGTATGAGTTTAAAGGCACTGATACGATAGCTTTTAGCATTGATAGTGATGGAAAAGTGAATGCGTCTATTAAAAGCGGCAGTATAACAAAAGCTATGCTGTCAAGTGAAGTTATGTCAGCTATAACATTATCAGAAAGCAATGCGGTTGCATCGGCACAGGCGGCGGCTCAATCGGCTACAAATGCTGATATGGACGCTAAGTTATCTCAGTCGTACAGCGTTGGTAAGAGTGGTATTCGTGACGGCGAAGATACCGACAATGCAAAATACTATTCAGAGCAGGCAAAAAATTATGCAGACAAAGCACAACAGGCAACAAAACAGATAGAAATTGACAGCGAATTGTCAGAAACAAGCGAAAATGTTCCACAAACAAAAATAGTAACAAAAGAAATAAATAACATAAAGAAGAATATTACTGTTAATTTATTAAAATCTACATGCAACATCTCATCAATGTATGGTATTACCTGTACAAATAATGGCGATGGGACTTATACGGTAAAAGGTACAGCCACAAGTGATGTTATGATAGAACTTGGTGCTATTAAGAGGATAAACAAACAATTAAAAATTTGTGGTAGTCCTAGTGGAGCAGGTTTGAATACTTATGGCTTATACTTTGGAGATATTATCATGGATAGCACTGCTGATGTAGGTAATGGAGTTATGTATTACAGTACCGATGGAGCTGGTGACTTCCTTTTCGTGTTTGTTAAGAATGGTCAAACAGTAAATAGTGCTGTGTTCAAACCTATGGTTACAACAAATGTTGATGCTACATATGATGATTTCGTTCCTTATACTGGTGATACTGGTAGCGTAAGTGGAGATGTGGCTGATATTAAAACTAAAATAGATGGCATTGAACCAGGAGCGGAAGTTAATCAAAATGCCTATGGTGAAATAAGAGTTGTAGATCGTGTAGATGGTACAGCGGACTTTATTAAAGCAACTGATAAATCAAGTTCTTTTACTATTATGTGCGGCAATGGCATACGGTTGGCTGCAAACAATTCAGGCACAGGTGTGCTCATTAGTGCAAGACTTAGTAACAATCTTGTGACAACAGGTAGTGGAACTGCCCTTGACGCAAAACAAGGGAAGATTTTAAATGATAAAATAGAAGACTTAAAAAAAACTGTCAGTGATGGAAAAAGTGCTATTGCGTCTGCCATCACTGACGCAGGAGTTAGCACAGCATCAGACGCCTCCTTTGCAACCATGAGTAGCAATATAGCGACAGTTCGTACAGATACTACTTATACAGATAAATCGCACATTATCTATGGAGAAACCGCATATGTTCAGGGTAAAAAGGTTACAGGAACAATGCCAAGTTACAGAGGAAATATATGGTATTTTGGTGGCTTTGCGAATTTCATAGGTAATGAAAATTATTCGATGTGGACTGGTGGTCGATGTAGCTTATATTTAGCTGCAATAAGACATATAAAAATGACATTTAGTCTTACGGGAAGTAGTGGAAATAATAATACACCTACTACTAGCACAGAACAGGACGGATATGGAGTTGTTCGTTTTGGTAGTCGCGGTAACGATGGATATATTCAATGCTTTGCAAGTAATGAGCAAACTATAGACCTCGAAGGATATGATAAGATATTAGTTAGAGTAGCAGTAAATAGTGATGTATATGCTGGCTCATATTTTCTAAGAGGTTGGATAGGATTAACTGACTCAAGAAGTGGTGACACAAGCAGTGAAGGTCAAAGCGAGATGATTGCCGCAGCAATGTATAATTCGACTTCAAAAGATAAATGGGAGTATTTTGAATATGTACTTGATGTAGCAAATTTAACAGGGAAAAAATATATGAAAGTATCTATGACACATAGTGGAGTCATTAATATTGATTCGTGCACATTTCTTCCAAAGAGAGAATATTAAAGATCTTTGTCAAGAAATTTCCGAAGCTTTAGCTTCGTGTGCGGTTCACATGATGATCATTGTGTTTCATGATATTAGTTCACTGATAACAAATTAAATAATATAGGAGGAGTAAATTATGGTTTTGACATTGAAAGATAAAACAACAATAGACGTATTAGATACCTCTATTGCAACTTATTTAGCTCTTACTGTTGCTGATGAAGCAGCGTTGGGTAAAGATCGTATGGCTCTGCCCATTGAGAACTTGTCTAGCTTCCCTTTTTGTGATGGCGAAAGGGAATATGGAGATTCT
>OGEI01001025.1_pt1 | contig 12721 bp, 10 predicted proteins | sample 1570631 | NCBI WGS metagenome assembly OGEI01 (sample SAMEA2582139, study PRJEB24529) | metagenome | biome: Human gut stool | place: China | collected 2011
TTTCATCCTGTTTCATTACTATGAGAATTTTGTTTCAACCTATTGAGAAAAGTTTCTCAACGTATTGAGATTTTTTTCTCAAAGCATTGAAACAACAATAAGAATAATTCGTAGGGAGGCTAAAACCTTGAATACTGGTAGAATAGTACAAGTTGTTGGCCCTGTTGTTGACATTGAATTCCCTCCGAAAAGTATGCCTGCAATCCTGAACGCTATCAAAATCGATGGTACAACTGACGATGGTAAAGTGAAAATTCACCTTACCTGTGAAGTTATGCAGCATATCGGCTACAATGTAGTCCGTGCGGTTGCAATGAGTTCTACCGATGGTCTTGTTCGTGGAATGGAAGCTGTTGATACCGGTGCACCAATCAGTGTTCCGGTTGGTCCTGGTACTTTGGGCCGCATATTTAACGTATTGGGTGAAACTGTTGACCACGACGAGAGAAAAGTTGATGCTGCCGACTACTGGCCTATCCATAGACCGGCTCCGACTTTCGACCAACAAGCTACAACAACTAAAATTTTAGAAACCGGCATTAAAGTCGTTGACTTGATCGCTCCGTATGCACTTGGCGGTAAGATCGGTCTGTTTGGCGGCGCAGGTGTTGGTAAAACAGTTATTATCATGGAGCTCATTCATAATATCGCTACCGCTCATGGTGGTTATTCCGTATTTGCAGGCGTTGGTGAACGTACACGTGAAGGTAATGACCTTTACTGGGAAATGAAAGAATCTGGCGTTATCGAGAAAACAGCCATGGTCTTCGGTCAAATGAACGAACCACCTGGAGCACGTATGCGTGTTGCCCTTACTGGTTTGACAATTGCGGAATACTTCCGTGATGTCGAAGGTCAAGACGTGCTTCTCTTCATCGATAACATCTTCCGTTTCACTCAAGCAGGTTCTGAGGTTTCTGCCCTTCTTGGTCGTATGCCATCAGCCGTTGGTTACCAACCTACACTTGCTACTGAAATGGGTCAATTGCAAGAACGTATCACATCAACTAAAAAAGGTTCTGTTACATCAATCCAAGCCATCTACGTTCCAGCCGATGACTATACTGACCCAGCGCCAGCTACAGCATTTGCTCACTTGGATTCAACAACCAACCTTGAACGTAAGTTGACACAAATGGGTATTTACCCAGCCGTTGACCCATTGGCATCAAGCTCACGTGCCCTTTCACCTGAAATTGTTGGTGAAGAACACTATGCTGTAGCGCGTGGCGTGCAAGAAGTATTGCAAAAATATCGCGATCTTCAAGATATTATCGCAATCCTCGGTATGGAAGAATTGTCTGACGAAGATAAACTCACTGTATCTCGCGCTCGTAAGATTCAACGTTTCTTGAGTCAACCATTCTTCGTAGCAGAAGTATTTACCGGTTCTCCTGGTAAATATGTGCCATTGTCCGAAACATTGAGAGGCTTCAGAGAAATCTTGGATGGTAAACATGATGAATTGCCAGAAGGTGCATTCTACATGGTTGGTACCATAGATGAAGCCGTTCAAAAAGCAAAGGAAATGCAAGAGAAGGGGGAATAATCCATGGCGGAACCTATGACCCTACAGATAATTACACCTGATGCAATCGTATTCGAAGGCCAATCTACATTCTTTGTAGGTAAAGCTATCGATGGTGCTTTTGGTATTTTGCCAAATCATGCACCTATGATTATTGCATTAGACTTGGCACCTTTACGCATTGATCAACCAGATGGAACATCTCGTGAATTTGCCGTATTTGGTGGCTTCTGTGAAATTGAACATAATAAGGTGAGTATTGTAACCCCTGACTGTCAAGATCCGAACGTGATTGATATCGAACGTGCGCAGCGTGCTAAAGAGCGTGCTGAAGGGCGGTTGGCAAACCCTACACCTGATATTGATGTAGAAAGAGCGGAAGCAGCATTGCAACGTGCTTTACTGCGCTTGCATGTTACAAAAATGTTATAAGAAAAAGGCTAGCCATCTGGCTAGCCTTTTTTTAAGAAATTTATCTACAAGACGCTCACACCTTTTAAGGAGTATGCAGTATTCTTAGGTTGTTCTACTTGGAAATCGAGTACAACAGGTGCCTCAGAATTAATACCAGGTGCTTGGTAGCGGTCACGGTCTGTTGGAATTCGTTTATATGGCAGTTTATCAAGTAATACAGTCATAACTTTGTTCCACACAGACTTATGTGTTGGCATAGTCAAAGAATCATCAGTTTGGTTGAAGCCCGTACGATCAGTATGTACTACCTTATCATTTACATCATAGTAGTATAAAAGAGCATTAACCTTTGCAGTGATATAAATTTCACGTTTATCCTTATTATATGTATCTGGACCGTTAATACTATTAACTTGTACATATATGTCTTGTAATGGTACAGGCATAATGACAATTTCAGAATTTTGGGCCGCTGCAATTTGAGCAAGATCAACGGCTTTGATTTCTGCAGTTGGTGTATTAGTACTTACGATGGTTGTATCATAGTACGGATATTTAAGCGTATTAGATAAGCGATTTGTCATGTAACGACCAAATTGCGCTGTATTTTCATTGCGCAAGTTTGCAGGTACAACAATAGTTACTTTGCGACTAGGGAAGTTTTCCAAGTGGCCATCATGATTTGTATTAGATGTATTAATTGTCGCTTTTTCTGGAACTCCTGAAATCGGTGTAGACGTCGGTGTTGTCGCTACCTTTACAACAGGTTCCATATTTGTTTCAGCAGCTAATATAGGAGCATCATTGTTTGTGTTGCTTTGCATAGTGCTAAGAACTACAGGTTGCGTCGTATTTGGTGTTAATTGACTCAAATCAATCGTAGCAGCACTAACTGTTGTAAATGCAGTTGTGAGTAGTACAGCAAGTACTGTAAATAGTGGACGTTTATAGAGTCCGAAGTTATGTAACATAATTCCTCCTCTTAATAAAACTTTTTTAAAATTACAAATTATACAACTTATTTTATTATATCATATATACAAAAAAAAGGAGCAAGCAGTATGCTTGCTCCTTTGGTCTGGTGGACGATGACAGGATCGAACTGCCGACATCCTGCTTGTAAGGCAGGCGCTCTCCCAGCTGAGCTAATCGTCCATATGTGGTGACCCGTCCGGGAATCGAACCCGGGATACCGCCGTGAAAGGGCGGTGTCTTAACCGCTTGACCAACGGGCCAGAAATGGTGACTCACCCGCGACTCGAACGCGGGACACCCTGATTAAAAGTCAGGTGCTCTGCCAACTGAGCTAGTGAGTCAAATGGCTCCTCGAGTAGGACTCGAACCTACGACCGATCGGTTAACAGCCGATTGCTCTACCGACTGAGCTATCGAGGAATGGTACGATTGTTATTATATGTTAGATTAATTATAAAAGCAAGCATTTTTTTTATAATGCTATAATTTAGCCATTGTTTATTATGACTAAAAGACATAACTTTATAAATGAAATTGGTTATTAGAAATTTTGATAAGGAAGTCATTAAAATTAATAAAATCTATAGAGCTTATTAACTATAGATATTTACTGCGTTCTAAGGTGATTGTATGGCTCCAAATGAATGGGAGTTAGCAATATAAGTATATTGAAGATAATCGGTATACATATGCATTATAGAAAAGTTTAAAGGATTTAGTTGAAAAGTAGTATCAGTTAAGACAAAAGTGTATTTATCTTATTAGATATAGTCTATGTTTGTGGTTCATTTTAAACCAAATTTATATATAAGAAAGTAGGTAAAAATGTAAGATATTAAAATCTTATTGATATGTGATAGACTATGACTTTTATCACAAAATGGGGCTTTTTTAGTGACTGGAGAATAAAGTCTATATAGGCTATTGAAAAACCGAAATATATACAAAAATATTCATGAAAACAATTCTCAAAAACTGAAAAAGCATTGAGAAAACTGTATAGGTAAGGCGTTGAATCCCCTTATATTGTGTGCTACGATTTATGTATAGAGTTAATCTCATCGGTTTGAGATAAATATTCTTTCATATGTTTGAGAATTTTATTTTATCTCATCGGTATTAGAATTAATATTCAACTATTTTCCTGAGGAGGGATTATCTTGCGCGAGATTCAAGTATCTGAAATCACAAAAACAGTCCGTCAAATGTGTATGGACGCAGCTTACCACTTGCCAAAAGACATCTATGAAGGCTTGAAAAAAGGTCGTGAAACAGAAGAGTCTCCAGTAGGTCGTATCGTTCTTGATCAAATTATTAAAAATGCAGAAATTGCCGATGCTGAAGATCGTCCATACTGCCAAGATACTGGTATGACTATGGTATTCTTAAAAGTTGGTCAAGATGTTCATTTCGTTGGTGGTGATCTTACAGAAGCTATCAATGCTGGCGTTGCAGCTGGTTATGTTGAAGGTTATCTTCGTAAATCCGTTGTAGCTGAACCATTGTTCAACCGTAAAAATACACAAAATAACACACCTGCAATCATCTACACTGAAATCGTTCCTGGCGATAAAGTAGATATTCAAGTAGAATTAAAAGGTTTCGGTTCTGAAAATAAATCCGATGTAGCTATGCTCGTACCTGCTGATGGTGTGGAAGGCGTTAAAAATGCAGTCCTTGAAATCGTAAAACATGCAGGCCCTAACCCATGCCCTCCAATCGTACTCGGCATTGGTATTGGCGGTACTATGGACCAAGCAGCTGTTATGTCCAAAAAAGCGTTGCTTCGTGACATTAGTGTACCTCATAAAGATGCAGACTATGCAAAATTAGAAGAAGAAATCATGGAAATGGTTAACAAAACTGGTATTGGACCACAATTGGGTGGCACTACAACTTGTATCGGTGTAAACATCGAATGGGGTGCAACTCACATCGCAGGTCTTCCTGTTGCAGTTACTATCATGTGCCATGCTGCTCGTCATGCTCACGTAGTACTTTAATCGATAGGAGGTAAAAACAATGGCTGAATCAATTCGCATTAATACTGAAGAATATAATGAAGAGTTTTCCCGCAAATTAAAAGTTGGTGATAGCGTTCTTATTACTGGTAAAATTTACTCCGCTCGTGACGCTGCTCATAAAGTTATGACTGAAGCTTTAGCACGTGGCGAAAAATTACCAATCGATTGGACTAACAAATTCGTTTACTATCTTGGCCCAACACCTGCAAAACCAGGTGATCCAAATGGTTCCGCTGGTCCTACAACTTCCGGTCGTATGGATGCTTACACACCAACAATGCTTGATCAAGGTATCAAAGGCATGATTGGTAAAGGTTCCCGTAAACCAGAAGTAGTTGAATCCATGAAGAAAAATGGTTGCACATACTTCGCAGCAGTTGGTGGCGCTGCAGCATTGATTGCAAAATCCATCAAAAAATACGAAGTACTTGCTTATGGTGAACTTGGACCAGAAGCTTTGGCTGAATTGACTGTTGAAGATTTCCCTTGCATCGTAGTTGGCGATACTGAAGGTAACAACTTCTACGAAGAAGGCCAAAAACCTTACAGAAAAATCTAATATCACCATTGAGTGATTGAAAGAGGCTTGCTAAAGCAAGCCTCTTTTTGTTGTTAAGCCATAATCATAAGATGTTCATCCGTTACGTGTAGAGTTTAGTCTACCGATTCTGTCGGTTTTATGATAATATACATATAGATTTTATACATTCAATTTGAGTGAGGCGATAACATGACTTCTGTAGAAACTATTCGTCAGTCAACTCGCAACGCGATGGCTGAATTACTTGATTTAGCAAAGGTTCGCGAAGGTCAATTATTCGTTGTTGGCTGTTCCACTAGCGAAATTGTAGGTAAAAAAATCGGCACTGACTCTCACCTTGATGTGGCTCAGGTCGTATTTGATGAAATATACAATGCTGTTAAGGCTAAAGGACTTAACTTGGCGATTCAATGTTGTGAACATATTAATCGTGCACTTGTTATGGACCGTAGCGCTATGACATGGGAGGAGGAAGTTAATGTTGTTCCTCAACGTCATGCGGGTGGTGCCCTGGCTGTGATGGCGTACGAACATTTTGATGATCCTGTGATGGTTGAATTTATTCAAGCTGATGTAGGCATCGATATTGGAGATACTTTCATTGGTATGCACATGAAACACGTTGCAGTGCCTGTACGTCTTTGTGTGAAAGAAATTGGGAAAGCACATGTGACCGCTTGTCGTGTTCGTCCGAAGAGCATTGGCGGTGAGCGTGCTGCATATAATGAAGCATTGATGTAGGGGGATAGTATGTCAAACCTAATACCGTATTTTGTATTAGCCGTCGTGGCATTGGGATTCTTTGCTGTTTGCTATGCTGTATTTAGCGGTGGTGATGGTGAAAGTAAGGCAAAAGAAAAATCCTATAAAAACATAAGTAATAAAAATAATCCTAAAGCGCATAATGATGTTATATTTGCAACGGAGTCGCAAGAGGGCAATGTAACAATCACACATACGAGTGGAACTAATGTATATACTGCATCAATTCCGGATACAGTTGAAACGGTGGTCGGTGAAGAGCGAGAACCGGCTGAATCTCTGGTTGATCCTATAGATACCTCTTATAATAGAAGAAGTACTCTAAAGTCTAATTCAAGTCATGTTTCAGAGGGAGAATATGCGTTAGCATTAGGTTCGGATAATGGAACACCAATAGGTTCGGATAATGGCACTCCAATAGGGGATGAAACCATTGTGATGACAGCCGTATCAGATCTTAAGCAAGCTAATCAAGCTAATCAAGGTGTTACTCCGTTGGTGGATAAAACTATTGTCCTCGATGTTGTTACAGATGAACTTCTCAATAACGCAAACTCTGTTGAAGATACAATTGCTATGGGTGAATCTGTGGAAGCCTTTGAAGCTGATGAAGCGGATAGCATAGATGCTACGCAGATGATAGGTGGTGCGAACGAAATACAAACCGCGGAAGGCCCATCGGTATTAGATGAAACGCGTTTGTTTGATGCTTCTGAAATTGAAGCACAATTGGCGGCAACAAGTTTAACTGAAGAGGAGGAACCGCATGGTCAATGGGCAAAAGCGGCGCATGAGGATAAATGCGTTGAGTTGGCTATAGCACCATTTGTTCATTCCTTTGGGGTGTTACATGGTGATACGCAACACTATGTAGAATCTATTACAAGAGATGCTTTAGCGGCTCTCAATATTACAAAAATTGTTGAAGTGAATGCATTACTAGAGAATATTGTTATTCAAGAAGCGTTGATGAGTATGCAAAAGGCATATGCCGCTACAAATACGGAGTGGATGAAGTCCGCTGCGTTAGGTGCTTTTCTAGATGTGGTTCAATCTCCTAAATCTAGTACGCCATACCTCGTAGCTTTTGATGCATTACGTGTATTACCTCATTTAACTTTAGGTCACTTCCAAGTTATGGCCTTAACATTATTGTTACAATATTCTAGAAACTCTAATAACTATGGATTGATTCACTTCCAACATTATGTGGAAAAATATATTGAGCCATTCATCTCTGATTTGCCTCGAAATGATTCCTTCTATCGCCAGCTAGACTATTTACGCTGTACACAAGAAGAACAAGAGCCTATCACTTTATGCCAAGTTTTGTCGAATTCATATCCGTTTGTATTCAACTATCGTGGTTTTTCTAAGGAAGAACTCTTCCGTGCTACAGATGGTCATGGTGTAGATCCACGTTATGTGGTGCGTAGCTTGAACTCCAATCTTTATAAATTAGCCTTGGTAGATGAGTCTTTGGCACCACAATTCTTTAGACAAACACGAATTTCTAATGCTATGGTTCAACGTGATCTTTTAGCTCTGATGAAGAGCAAACCTACTGCTTTCAGGGGCCAAGAGGCGCGTGATATTATGGATGATATTTCACCGATTCTATTGGACTTAGCTGATGTCTTTGATAGCACGCCAATGTCTAAAATTAGCTTAACATTGTTAGGCCTTTACTTAGGCCGTGCTCATGTGAAAGCAACCATTGGTGAAGAATTTGATTTGTCTCATTGGTTCTGATGTATAATTTTAAGTACTATATAGTTTGAAAAATTATATAATATAGTTATTAATATGGGTATATACTTAAAACCGTTATATACTTTATGAGTCGTGTAATAAAAAAGTCTCTCAAGATAATCTTGAGAGACTTTTTAGTTTGTTAAATTTAATAGCCATTAAGTATTAAAAGGTGTTAAAGCCGAATTCTTCAATGTCTTCAATGTTTTTAATTGTTACGGTGCGCCCTGTAATATCAATGAGACCTTCATCGCGAAGGCGCCCTAGTTCACGGCTAAGGGCTGTGCGAGATACATTGAGTACCTCAGCCATTTGCTCGCGGTTGTGGGGTAATTGAATTGTGTTAGAATGCTGACGTTTATAAATATCTGTTAAGTACGCAAAAATCTTTTCGCGCATCCCTTTTAATGTGAGGTAGTGGACTTTTCTGGTTAATAGAATTGCTTTTTCAGATAAATCTTCTAATAGATTAGATAGGATTTTAGTTTGGCATTGATGACAATCCGGCAATGTTTTAATAAAGGTTTCAAGCGGAATAAACATAATTTTAGTTGCTTTTGTTGCCTTAATGGTAGCAGGCCATAAAGGCTGTTTACTAAATAGTAGTGCTTCTCCGAAAATATCTGATTGCTCTAAGTTTGCCATAATAACCCGTTGGCCCATTACATTTTCACGAGTTAGTAAAGCGCTGCCCTCAAGGATGACGCCGATACCCTCCATAGGATCTCCAGCGAGGGCTATAAAATCGTTTTTTTTGTAACTGTGGATGATAACTTTGGCATTATTTAAATAGCCACGTAGTTCTGGCTCTCCTAATGTATTGAATAAAGGACATTTCACGAGGGTGGGCATATATTGATTAATGATATCGTTTGAAAGTATTTGTTTCATAGGCACCTCCGGTGTGATAAAGTCTATAGCAATTAAAAATGATTATTGTATAATAAAAGTATAAGACCAAATGGTCTACCTGTTCCATAAGGGGAGTCAGGAAAATTTTTGAAAAAGTTTTTATTTGTTGCTCAAGCTACAGAAATTGTATCATCTTTACGTTATACTTTCAAATGTAATCAATCAGACAACTGATAAAACATCAGTGTAATGTATAGGTTTTATATTATCTAGCTTGACTGCGAGGAAGTCTCGCAAAGGAGGATTTTAAATGAGCATGTTCTGTTATCAATGCGAACAATCTGCAGCACCAGCTGGTTGTACAGTACAAGGTGTATGCGGTAAAACTGCACCAGTTGCAAACTTACAAGACGAATTAACTGCTGCCTTAGTTGGCTTGGCTCGCGCTTTAGACGTAAAGGGTCATACTAAAGAAGGTATCGATTATATTATGCGCGGTTTGTTCATGTGTGTAACAAACGTAAACTTCTCTGAAGACCGCGTTCAAGAATTCATTGACGAAGTAAATGCTTACCATGCAAAAGTGGATAGCGCTCAACAAAACTTTGATTGGGAACAATTGTGGAAAGGTGAAGAAGACATCGTATCCCTTCGTTCCACATTATTGTTAGGTATGCGTGGTATGGCTGCATACGCATGGCATGCTGCTCGCCTTGGCTTCCACGATGCTGATGTTGACGCTTGGTTCGTTAAAGGCATGGTAGAATTCGCTAAAGATCACAGTGCTGAAGAATGGCTTGATCTTTTGATGGAATTTGGTCAAATTAACTTGAAATGTATGGCTGTTCTTGATAAAGCTAATACTGAAACATATGGTACACCTGTACCAACTACAGTTCCTTTGACTGTAGAACCAGGTCCTTTCATCGTTGTAACTGGTCATGACCTTCATGACTTGAAACAATTATTGGAACAAACTGATGGTAAAGGTGTAAATATCTATACTCATGGTGAAATGTTGCCTTGCCACGCTTATCCTGAATTGAAGAAACATCCTCAATTGAAAGGTAACTTCGGTACAGCATGGCAAAACCAACAAAAAGAATTTGTTGATGTTCCTGGTGCATTCTTGTTCACTACAAACTGCATTATGCCACCAAAAGAAAACTACAGAGCAAATATCTTCACTACAGATATGGTAGGTTTCGATGGTTGTGCACATATCGAAGAAAAAGAAGATGGTACTAAAGACTTCTCCGCAGTTATCAACCGTGCTATCGAATTGGGCGGCTACAAAGAAGCTCAAGAATTCACTGGTATCAACGGTGGTCATGAAGTAACTACTGGTTTCGGTCATGGCACAGTATTGGGTATTGCTGATAAAGTAATTGATGCTGTAAAAGCTGGCGCAATCAAACACTTCTTCTTGGTAGGTGGTTGTGACGGTGCTAAAGTAGGCCGTAACTACTACACTGAATTCGTTAAACAAACTCCAAATGATACTGTAGTATTGACATTGGCTTGTGGTAAATTCCGTTTCAACGACATGAACATCGGCGAAATCGGTGGTATCCCTCGTATCCTTGATATGGGTCAATGTAACGATGCTTACTCCGCTATTCAAGTAGCAGTAGCTTTAGCTGGTGCATTTGAATGTGATGTAAACGACTTGCCATTGACATTGGTATTGTCCTGGTACGAACAAAAAGCGGTATGTATCTTGTTAACATTGTTGGCATTGGGTATCCGTAACATTTACATCGGACCTTCCTTGCCTAAATTCTTCTCCAGCAATGTATTGAACATTTTGGTAGATAAATTCCAATTACATCCAATTACAACTCCAGAAGCTGACATGAAAGCTATCTTGGGCTAATAGGATCTATTAATCTGTTAACTACAGTCCTACGTCCCCTCTCTTTTATGATTTAGGACTGTTGTTATAAATAACGCACCTAGGGTTATCCTTAGGTGCGTTTTTTTACTATTATTGTGAAAGCTATCTATCGAGTATTTGCATATTGATGGGGCCCAGTTTTGTATCCACAACTTAGTTAGAAAGGAAAGACTATACTTCTTTGCTCCTCGTGACCTGATGTCGCTGCATAAGTATAGTCTTTCCTTTTTATAACTGTAGATATAAAGGCGTCCCATCAACATACTTCTCTTTGATAGTTTTCATATAAATAGTAGTCCTTCATAGACGCACAAATATGCCTCTAATGTGCATATAGACATTTATCAATATTGATTGTTATACTATAGGTAAAGTAAGAATTTTCTCACATTATTTATGTGTATATAGAGGCGTGTATGAATAGTATTTTTGATATTATAGGACCTGTTATGATTGGTCCGTCTAGTTCGCATACAGCGGGGGCTGCGCGGCTAGGGAAGATGGCGCGTTGTATTTTTCGTTCTACTCCCAAAAAGGTAGATTTAACATTATATGGATCTTTTGCAAAAACTTATAAAGGGCATGGTACGGATCGTGCTTTGATTGGCGGCTTATTAGGTTATAAAGAGGATGATGCGAACATCCGAGTTGCCCATGAATTAGCGAAAAAAGAGGGGATGGAGTTTTCTTTTATTGAGTCTCCTCTTGATGTAGGGCATCCGAATGTGGTGCGTTTTGATATGTATGATGAACATAATCGTCATATGACTGTTATTGGTCGCTCTCTCGGCGGTGGTCAGATTATGATTACCGAAGTAGATGGAAATGATATGTCCATTACAGGAGATGAGTTCACTCTTGTAGTGTTCCATGAGGATAGACCTGGTGCGATTTCTCTCGTGAGCCAAGCATTGAGTGAGTCTGATATTAACATCGCTACGATGCGCGTATTCCGTAAGGGCAAGCATAAGGATGCAGTCATGGTTATTACTACAGATACAGTGGTAAATCCTATTACAGTTCAGTTTATGCGCGAGTTTCCAGGCATCCAGGATGTGATGACCTTTGAAGCATTATAGGAGGGCGAATGATGAGTTATGCATATGATACAATTGCAGATATTATTCGCCTAGGTGAGGAAAACAATATTTCTTTTGGCGATGTAGTATTGCGTTATGAATTAGAGAATTACGACCGCAGTGAAGACGCGGTTGTTCGTGAAATAGAGAATCGCTTAGATATTTTTGAAAGCTCCATTCAAGATGGCATAGCTTATGCGGAGAAAACGGCTTCTGGTATGTCCGGTGGTCAAGCGGCACAGCTTAATGGGCAAACACCTCGTTTTATGAGTGATATTGCGTATAAGGCAATGACGTATGCTATTGCTGTAAATGAGGCAAATGCAAAGATGTTCCGCATTGTTGCTTGTCCTACGGCGGGTTCTTGTGGTGTTATGCCTGGTGCTGTGAAAGCCGTAGCGGACCACTACCAATTAGATAGAGCTACAGTGGTAAAAGGCTTCTTAGCTGCGTCTGGTATTGGTAATGTAGTAGCAAATCGTGCTTGTGTTGCTGGTGCTGTTGGCGGTTGCCAAGCGGAAATCGGTACAGCGGCGTGTATGGCGGCAGGGGCCATTGTTGAAATGATGGGTGGATCACCACGTCAAGTAGGTCATGCTATTGCATTGTGCATGAAAAATCTATTGGGACTTGCTTGTGATCCGGTAGCAGGGCTCGTAGAGGTGCCATGTGTTAAGCGTAATGGCTTTTATGCAGTCCATGCTATTACTGCATCTGAAATGGCGTTAATGAATATTGAAAGCCAAATTCCACCAGATGAAGTCATTGAAGCGATGAATAATATAGGCCGTGCTATGCCGGCAGCATTGCGTGAAACAAGTGATGGCGGTCTTGCGGTGACACCGAAAGGTACAGCTATTGCAGAACGAGTGCAATCCTTATAAGGATTGCACTTTT
>OGEI01001034.1_pt1 | contig 12592 bp, 10 predicted proteins | sample 1570631 | NCBI WGS metagenome assembly OGEI01 (sample SAMEA2582139, study PRJEB24529) | metagenome | biome: Human gut stool | place: China | collected 2011
CCATGGTAAAAACGCGATGACTTTCTAGTCATCGCATACAAGTTTGAACTATCGTTCAAACTTGAGCCATTAGCTACTCCATTACAGTCGTAGCATGAGACTAATCTCTCCGGCTGTAGTTTTGAAGGTTTTGTTCCAACATCAAAATTGCTGAATATTTCCTCAGAAATCACATTCATATACTCATTCATTGCTTCAACATCATTAATTAACAATGCTTTTACAAACGCATTATAGTTTCCTGCTGACTTTTTGAACCAACCTCTCACCATATCATAAAACATATCCAGGACTTCCATATTTGTCAGTGAAAGTTCATACAGTTGTCTCTTTCCAACTACTTTTTTTTCAATAGAAACTACTTTCAAATAACCACTTGCTAGCAAAAGACTCCAGACTGCTTCCGAATCATCATCCAGTTGATTATATACTATCTGCTCATCAATAGGACACAATATGTTTTTGCCTTTTAACAATTCTTCAAAAACGGATTTTAAATATGCATCTCCTTCTCTTACAAGTTTACTTACCAATCCATTACTACTGGTATTTGCCCAATATGTATCTATCTTTCCTTTATCCAGAAAGTTTAAAATAGACCACGGATTATAAATATCTGTTATTTTTCCAAACACAAACCCATCATACCATTTTTTAATTTCTTCTTTTTTATCCCCATATCCAAATTTCTCAAGCGAATTAAATACTTCTTCCTCAGTAAAACCAAAAGCCGTCATATATTTGTTTGATGTTGTTGTAACCACCTCAAGATTGTTTAAATCAGAAAAAACCGACTCCTTACTCACTCTTGTTATTCCTGTCATTATCGCTCTTTCAAGATATGGATTAGTTTTAAATGTAGAATTAAACAGACTTCTTGTAAATGAAGCCAACTCATCCCAAAATCCATTTACATATGCCTCCTGCATAGGCGTATCATATTCATCAAGAAGAATTATTACTTTTTTACCATAATAACGATACAAGTAGTCTGATAACTGATACAAAGACAAAGAAGCATCACTGTCATCCATATTTTCCGAGACCCGCCTAAAATATCTTTTATCCGCCTCGCCCAGCAAACCGGTAAACAAAAGAAATGAATATTCTTCATAAAGTTTTGTAATCAGTTGACATATTTTCTTTCTTGTCATCGGAAAATTTTTTTCTTTAATATTCGCAAATGACAGACTAATCACAGGATATGTTCCCTGCAGCTGCCTGTACTCTTTTTCCTCCCATATTGAAAGTCCCTCAAATAAATCTTCTCTACCTTCATAATCTACCGAAAAAAACTGTTTAAGCATACTCATATTAAGAGTTTTCCCAAATCGTCTCGGACGGGCAATAAGCGTTGCCTTATCTTTGCTCTCCCACCATTCACGAATAAAATATGTCTTATCTATATAAAAACATTTACCCTCCCTGATTTCATCAAATTCCTGTATTCCTATTCCAATTTTTTCAGTCATAAAAATGCTCCTCTCCATGAAAACATTTATCCTCTAATATAAATTAAGAGTTTCCTGCTTTTCATTCTACTATAATTTCTCCCTAACCTGCATCAGTGCATATCCTAGCAGATTTTGACCTCTCCACTCGTCAATGTTTAATCTTTTTGGGTCACTCATAGACAATCCTATACCCCATATTTTATCTCTCACGGCACATTCCGCAAGCATTGCATCACCTGTGTTTTTTAACACCTTTTTAAGTGAATAATTCTGAGAAAATTTTGCCAAAAGTCCCTCGTACACAATAATCTGTCTCTTTCCATTCCAAATATTATCATTATAATTTGAAATCTGCCGTCCTAATCTTTTAATTTCTGCAACATCATTTATTGAAAGAATTTCTTCTGCTATTTTTTTGTCAGAAAAACAAACAGCTTTTTTATACATCATGTACTGCTCCATCGATGAAAATTCAATTTCACCAACAGAAAAATCTGAATGAAACCAATTACTTAAATAACCATTTTCCTCATCAGGATTGTGAAAACAAATTATCTCCATGATTTTACCTCACTTTCTGTACTGCCAATTCAAGTTCCAAATCGTGTAATCCATAATAAGCTTTTTTCAAAAAACTCAATGGAACTTTTTTTATCGTTTCCACACTTGACACATTATAATACCACTGATAATAGGCATAAAACTCCCCAATCCAATCAGGCATAAAACCTTTAAGAGCCTTTCAAAATAATGTGCTAAATACTTTTCTTGTGCTTCTTCAAGGCTGTCCGGCTTCTCATCGTTCATCAAATCATATGCCTTTGACAAATACGAATCTGATAAATATTTATAAAAAACCAGACCAAGAAGATATGTTTTATACTCATTTGCATTGTAAGATAACTTATTCTGCCAAAAACAATTCCCCCTATCTTCCCCTGCATACCGCACATCCACCTTTGTTTCCCACGCAAAATGCACAATCCTTTATCCTCTCCCCATACTCTTTCTTCGTCACAAGATAAATCCCAACACAACTTTTTGCCGGGTGCATATTTCCGCTTTTATCAACTGACACACCCGCTTTCTCTGCCCCCGTTATTTTCACAAGTTTTGGCACCGCTGATATATCCATCCCATAAAATCCCGGTCCAAATGAATCCGTCACATATTTTTTATGCCTTACGCTGTGCTTTCTTTCTATATAACTTCTAATCCAGTCTCTCAACACATCTGTTGCCGCTATCATCAGACATTCGACATAATATTTTTCAAGAAGTGAACTTTCTTCCAACACTTTTTCATCAATATCCTTTATTCCAAATGCGTACAGATAAGCACTGTCTATGTCGCCGTACGCCACATTCATTTTTTCCAGTGCGTTACATTCTATTGTCTGCTCTCCAAATACAAATCCAGCGGTTGTCACCACACTTTCGTCAATCTGTTTAAGAATGACTTTTACTTTTTTATCACTGAAAAATTTATCATAAGCTGCATTTATTATCTCCTTATGCTGTCTTTTCATCTCCGCATCCATTGACTCAAATCCACATGAATGTTCTATTTCCGTCTCCATATCCACAATCAGCTCACTTATATCCACTTCAAGAATTTCATCTTTTGACATAAGGCACTTAAGCACCTCTTCATAATTTGCCGCCCTGTGTGGAAAAGTACATTTTGAACAGTCTTTTATTTTTTCTCCATTTGCCGTCACAAAGTAAACAGGATTTCCGGGACACTTTTCTTTAAGATATAAAGGACAATAGCAGAAAAGGCAATTAAAGTCCTTTTCTGCTATCTCATCTGATACTTTGTGGCATGGAAAATACTCGCATTTCTTATTTGAAAAAAATGAATAATTTTCTGCCATCTTTATTCCTCATTTCATTTTTATTGCTTATTTATTTGCTCTTGCAATCGCTCTTGCTACATGAACTCCACTTGCCGATGCGTGTGACAATGAATGTGTTACACCGCTGCAGTCACCGATAACATAAAGTCCTTTAAGCGGAGTTTCAAGGTTTTCATCTATCTCAACTTCCATGTTATAGAACTTGACTTCAACACCATAAAGAAGCGTATCGTCATTTGCTGTTCCCGGTGCTATCTTATCGAGTGCATATATCATTTCTATAATGCCGTCAAGTATTCTCTTTGGCATTACAAGGCTTAAATCACCCGGAGTTGCCGAAAGCGTAGGTGTCACAAATCCCTCAGCTATACGAGTTGCATTGCTTCGTCTTCCTCTTATAAGGTCACCAAATCTCTGCACTAAGACACCGCCGCCCAGCATATTTGAAAGTTTTGCTATGCTCTCTCCATATCCGTTGCTGTCTCTGAACGGCTCTGAAAAATGTTTTGCAACGAGAAGTGCAAAGTTTGTATTTTCAGTGTGTTTGCTTGGGTCTTCATAACTGTGACCGTTTACCGTAACTATTCCGTTTGTGTTTTCATTTACTACAACACCATGAGGATTCATGCAGAATGTACGGACAAGATCCTCAAATTTCGCTGTTCTGTAAACTATCTTGCTCTCGTAAAGTTCATCCGTGAGATGTGAAAATACTTCTGCCGGAAGTTCAACTCTGACACCAATATCAACACGGTTTGATTTTGTCGGAATATTAAGCTCTGAACAGACTTTTTCCATCCATTTACTTCCGCTTCTTCCCGCTGATATGATACATTTATCACACTGATAATCACCTTTTGCCGTCTTTATAAGATAACCGTCACCATTCTGTAAAACACTGTCTGCCGGCGTGTCAAAATAGAAATCTACTTTGTCTTTAAGTTCTGCATAAAGATTTTCGAGAACAACATAATTCTTATCCGTTCCAAGATGGCGGACAGAGGCATCAAGAAGATGAAGACCGTTCTGAACACAAAGTTTCTTTATCTCAGTATTGGCTGTCGAATAAAGTTTTGTACCCTCACCGCCATATTTAAGATTTAACTCATCTACATAATACATAAGGTCGAGCGCCTTATTTTTTCCTATATATTCATATAAAGTACCGCCAAACTGATTTGTTATATTATATTTACCGTCTGAAAAAGCACCCGCCCCGCCAAAACCGTTCATTATAGAGCAGCTTTTACAATTTATACAGCTTTTTATCTTATCGCCGTCAATAGGGCAGACTCTCTTTTCAAGTGAATGACCTGTCTCAAATACGGCAACCTTAATCTCAGGATTTTTCTTAACCAATTCATATGATGCAAAAATACCTCCAGGACCTGCACCAACTATAATAATGTCATATCTCATACGCATAAATCCTCCTTTCAGGACACAAGAGTTACTTAGCCATTAACAAGTCCTGACATTCCGTATCAGACCTGTAAATGAAAAATAACTACAAAAATACAGAAGCAGGGCTAAATCCATTTCAAAACTTAACTCGCTTCTGCATTTATTTTACACTATATACATTATTTATGCAATTAAATATGTCAAATTATATGCCCTCAACCATTTTTAAAAGGAGCAGTTTTTCCCCTTTGTGGACTATGTCACCACTTAAATCATTTAGCTGGCTGATACTCTCAACGGTCGTGCGGTATTCTTTCGCAATATCCCACACCGGTGTATCTTTTATCGCATAATAACCTACTATTCCGGGCAGTTTATGAAGCCGCTCAAAATCAAGTGGTTCAACATTTACATCAAAAATATAATTCTCCTCAAAATTTGAAAAAGCAATGGCACATAATGTTATATTTGCCTTGACCTCAATTTCCGAACTGTCAAGCATCATAACATTTATATTGTTTATCTCAAATTGCAATTCATAGTAACATTCAGGACTAAGGCCATCAATCTCGATAACATGACGAAACGGCATTACCACCTTTTCGATAGATAAAGGATTAGAATCATTTTCCGTCATATACAAAACATCAAGCTGCATCACGCCGTCAAGCTGTATCCCGTCTTTTACAACCTGCTGTTCATCAATCGTTATCTTTCCCGTTGTATTGCATATCTGAAGTATTTTATCCTGATTGTCTATATTAAATTGCTCAGAAAGTCTCAAAACACTCTGATTTTTCATAATAAGCCTGTTTAGTGACATAGTCTTTCTTACCGGCTCAAGCTCCATTGCCGTTGAATAAGCATCATCGAGTATCTGAGTTTCTTTATTCTCATAAAACTTCATTTGCAATTTCAGTGTCAGTTCAAAACTTATTATCCTGTTTTCACCATCCTCATCAGGCTTTCCTGAAAGCTCCCTGCTGCCGACACTCACATCTATATCAGGAATCATATCCTCATTGCAGTTATTACAGTTTATAATCTCGTCAAAAGCCGCTTCTGTCTCAAAATATTCAAGGCTCCGCTCCTCATTTTCAGGAGTATATAAAACAAAAATATTCAAATCCCCCATAAGTCTTACACCATCCTCGACAACTTTAGTCTGTATGTTAAGAGGTCTTATATTATAATACAATATTGAATCAATATTCGGTTTTGCTTTCGGCAGATTTATCTCCTCGTAAATACGATGTATATCATTTTTGCTGATAACAAGATGTGTATATGCTACATTCTTTAACTTTGAATATAATCCCTCCGAATCCGTCATTCCTATATCCTCAGAGTCCGAAAGTAATGACACTGCCTCATAATTATCGCTCACCGGCTTGCAGCAATGTATCCCTATAATGGCATTTATGCTCAGTTTTCTTGAATTTATAAGGTTTGCCTGACAGTCATCAATCTCAAAATGACAGTCAATATCATCTCCCTCCGAAACCTCATCAAGCCCTACCGACTCATCAAAATTTATACTTCCGGAAAGATTATGTACTGGAACAATATCGTCACTGCTCGTATATAAAATAAAATAATCAAGGGTTCCTTTTATGCCTGCCCTGCCGTCAAGTGCCACAACCGAATTAGATAAAATATTTCCCTCTATTTTAATTATCTTATCTATATCGGGTTTGCTGTCAGGAACATTCATATCATTTTCCAATGTAATCTGTGTATCACTGTGACAAACTATCTGATTTGAAGTTATCTGTGCGGTTTTAAGTTCCATAGAAATCTCCTTAAATTTATTTAATTGCCATAGATGATTGCGAAACTAATTATATGTTGTGTTAATTGTGAGATTATGATAGTTTCGCAAATGTCTAATTTTATTGTCAGGGTAAAAATTGCCCCGCTGATATATAATTCATATGCAATAATATTTTATTCAACTGCATTAAAAAATATTACATCTTAGCAACTGTTCAGGCATAAAAAGAGTATCGGCATATAACGAGCTTGTTCATTGTTTGCCAAATTTTCTTTTTATGACAGAATATCAAATAAGACTAACCCAAAACATTATACTTGTGGTAAAATATATTAAGAAACAAAAAGACTGCTTTTTAAACATACGATGCTGTAAGTAACAGTCGGAAATGTCTGTAATATTGATTCGCAAATACAAACATAAAATCAAATACAATGAAAGTCTATAAAATTGATGTTTAAAAAGAGCAGCCAAATATTTATATATAAACAAAAAAAGGATAACAAACATTATGAACAAAGAAACTAAGATAACATATGTAAACAATATAAGCGTTGAAGATTATAATGCACTCAGAAAATCAGTAAACTGGATAAATGTAACTGAAAAAAGGGCAGCAATTGCCCTTAAAAACTCATTTTATCTCTGCGTAGCAGTCTGTGACAATAAACCTGTCGGTATGGCACGCATCGTAAGTGACGGCGGCTATACATATTTCATAACAGATGTAATCGTACACCCGGACTATCAGGGACATCACATAGGTACGGAACTTATACGCCGTGAACTTGACTACATACAAAAAGATGTAGTGGCAGGGGAAACCGTAATGGTAAGCCTTATGGCAGCCTACCATCGTGAAAGTTTCTATGAAAAATTCGGTTTCCACACAAGACCATTCGGAAATCACGGTCCCGGAATGTCAATGTGGGTGTCACGCGATGTAACCGGAAACCCAATGACTTTCTAAACAAACTTGTTCATGCTGCCATCATACTTATAATCGATGGCAGCAAGTTTATTTTCAAGTTCTTCCCTGTCAATGTCAAGTGATTTGCACATCTCTTCAATGTCAGGGTAAAAATCCCTAAGCTGCGTATTCACATAACTAAGCAGCATCACCGGGTCTTTTGGTATCGAATCATTGCTCATTTCAATCCTCCATTCTAAACCGTCCTTTTGCATGACAGTGCCACGCAAAGTCAGTCTTATTCGAAAAATACTCTACTTACTAGTAACAGTTCAGTCTTGCATTTCTTACTTTGTACCGCTATTCCATTTTCAGCCAAACAATGATTACTTAGCGGCACTGTTTATAAGACCAACTATCTTTTCTATTGAATTGTTAAGCTGGCTCTTGTTCATTGCAGCTATATACTTTTCTTTATTGTCAAATGCCTCATTTACGGCGGCAAGAAGTTTTTCATTGGTAACTTCCTCCTCCTGAATAACTATACTGTAACCAAGTTTTTCAAATGATGCCGCATTTAATATCTGGTCACCGCGGCTTGCCTGTGCAGACAATGGTATAAGTATATTAGGCTTTTTAAGTGCAAGTATCTCACATATGGCATTTGCCCCGGCTCTTGAAATCATTATATCAGAAGCCGCCATAAGGTCAGGAAGTTCCTCACTTATGTACTCATACTGCACATAACCTTTTGTACCTACAAGTGAGTCATCTTTCTTTCCTTTTCCGCAGAGATGTATTACCTGAAATTTCTTCAAAAGTTCCGGAAGTATCCCTCTTACCGCATTGTTTACGGCAACTGCTCCAAGACTTCCTCCTATTATAAGAATAACCGGTTTTGAATTATCAAATCCACAAAATTTAAGTCCTTTTTCTTTATCTCCCTTAAAAAGTTCTTCCCTTATAGGCGAACCCGTAAGTACAGCTTTTTCCGCTGGAAGATGCTTTAGTGTCTCAGGGAAATTTGTGCATACTCTCACTGCACATGGAATACATATCTTATTTGCAAGTCCCGGTGTCATATCTGACTCATGTATGATACATGGAATTTTTCTTGATTTTGCTGCAACAACAACGGGAACTGATACAAATCCTCCCTTTGAAAATACAACATCAGGCTTAATCTTTTTAAGAAGTTTCCTCGCCTGTGCAAATCCTTTTAATACCTTAAATGGGTCGCTGATATTCTTAAGATCAATATATCTGCGAAGTTTTCCGCTTGAAATCCCATAATAAGGTATTCCCAATTTCTCTATAAGTTTCTTCTCAATTCCCTCATAAGAACCGATATAATAAATCTCATATCCCGCTTTTTTAAGCTCCGGTATAAGTGCGATATTGGGTGTGACATGACCGGCTGTTCCACCACCGGTTAAAACTATTTTCTTCATTAGGAAATATCTCCTTTCAGATCTATTTTAAATTTTTCATCATACTTTTTAGTGTCAAAAGGTATTTTTCCTCAACTGATTTGATGGATTGTCATATTTCTTTCTGCTTTTGACTCCTGCATCACATTATTATAATACAAAAAACAGAAAGCAACAATATATAGAATATTTAACATTTTTGTAAATAAATTGAACTTTTTGTAAATCGAAATAGCGATATTGCACAAATTTAAACCGTATTTTTTTGCTAAACCAGCATTTATTATAGTAATTATGACGAAATCTTTAATATTCTGTGAATAATAATTGCAAATATTTCACAAAAAGGATATTATTATGTTGTATTGAAAAACAAGCACTTAACATGAAAGGAGAAAATTTATGCGACTTCGCAAAAAAGTAATGGCTGTATTATTATCAGCAGCCATGATCGCCACAACAGTTTGTATTCCGAAGAAGAATGTGCAGACTGTTTCAGCATCATCATTCAACAATCTTAATCAGACAGAGATCACCAAAGCAATGGGAGCAGGCTGGAATCTTGGAAACCAGCTTGAAGCATCCTCAAACGGAACACCAAACGAGACAGCCTATGGCAATCCAAAGATTAACGAGGAACTTATCCTTGCGGTAAAAGATGCAGGATTTAAGTCAATCAGAATCCCAGTGTCATATCTTAGCATGATTGATGACAACAACGGATATAAAATTGATTCCTCTTGGCTCGACAGAGTTAAACAGGTTGTCGATATGTGTGTTGACAACGGACTCTATGCCATAGTCAATATGCACGGCGACGGATATACGACTGTTTCAGGCGGCTGCGGAAATGGTGAACAGACTAAGATTAAGGCAAAATACAAAGCCTGCTGGGAGCAAATAGCCGACACATTTAAAAACTACGACGAGCATCTTATATTTGAATCAATGAATGAAGAATTTGACGGTACATATGGAAATCCTTCTTATAATGCATATGCAAATATAAATGCTTATAATCAGATTTTTGTTGATACAGTCAGAAAATCAGGCGGCAACAACGATAAAAGATGGCTTCTTATTCCCGGTTGGAACACAAATATCAACTATACGGCAGATAATTATGGATTTGAAATGCCTTCAGATAAATATCTTTCATCTTCAATTCCATCAGGTCAGAAAAGAATAATGGTTTCCGTACATTATTATGACCCATGGGATTTCTGTGGTACAGAATCATCAACCTGCACACAGTGGGGCGAAAAAGCTACAAACAGTTCCAAAGTGGCAAGCTGGGGCGATGAATCCTATATGGCATCACAGTTAAAGAAAATGAACACAAAATTTGTAGAAAACGGTTATCCGGTAGTAGTCGGCGAATTTGGTGCGATAGACAAATCAGCCTTTGATTCGCAAAATGCTGCCTGCCGTGCAGACTACTACGAAAAATTCTGTTATTACTCAGATATGTACGGAATCATTCCTGTTGCATGGGACAACGGTTACAACGGAAATTATGGTTTCGGCTTATTTGACAGATATTCATACAAAGTTACACAGCAGTCAGTTATCAATGCAATCATGGAAATTTACGGTGACTCCTCATCGGCAACTGCCACCGGCATAAAACTTGACCAGACTTCAATGATAATAAATATCGGTGATGAGAAAAAACAGCTCAATGCAACTCTCACACCTGCTGACAGCAAAGACAAGATTACATGGAAATCAAGTGATGAAGAAGTTGCAACTGTCAATTCTAAAGGACAGGTTACGGCAGTAAATGCAGGCACTTGCAAAATCACGGCATCAGTCCCTCTCGGCTACAGTGCTTCATGTGAGGTAACAGTGCCAAAAGCCAATTATGTACGAGCTAAGCTCTATCTCCTTGAAACAGCAAACTGGCAGTCAGTAGCCAGCGACGAATATGTTGATATTTATTCAAAAGGAGGTACATTCTCACTCAGTCTCGATGCAACACAGAGCCAGTTAAGCAACATAGGCTCACTTTACATAAGAGACATAAATGTAGGTGATGAAGATGCTTCTGCTTTCAATAAAGCAACTATAAAAGTTTCATCAATAGAGGTAAACGGTACTGCATATTCAATGAAGAATGATACTTTCCTCTATGACACATCAAAGAAAGCTTCTGATGACGGACTCACCTGCCCGATATTTAACTTCTCATTTATAAATGTATGGGCAAACACACATGTAAATAATGTCACTGTAGAAAACGGAAATTATAAGGCATACTTTAACAATGTATCCTATCAGACACTAAACAATGTAAAGATTAACTTCACTGTATCTGATATTGACGGCAACTCAGCAACAGCAGCTCCAACGATTGCTCCGACAGTTGCCCCGACAGTTGCCCCGACAGTTGCTCCGACAGTTGCTCCGACAGTGACTCCGACAGCAGCTCCGACTGTTGCTCCGACTGTTGCTCCGACGATTGCTCCGACGATTGCTCCAACAGTTGCTCCGACGGTTGCCCCGACAGTTGCTCCGACAGTTACTCCGACGGTTGCTCCGACAGTTGCTCCGACAGTCGCTCCATCAGATTCTGATGACATAACCGGCTCAGTAAAACTTGAAAGTGACTGGGGAAGTGGCGGAATCGTTACGATTTCACTCAAAAACAACACTTCTAAAATATTTACATCAGGATGGACGGTCGAGTTTACTCTCTCAAGAGAAATCACATCAATGTGGAGCGGTAATTGCGAAAGTCTCGGAAACAACCGCTACAGAGTAAGCAATCCTGCATGGTCCGGTTACTGGGGTGCTTCAGATACCATCACACTTAATGGTGCTATTGGTTCAGGAAGCGGTACACCTGTTATCACTGATATAAAACTTGTAAAATAATAATATTATGTTTGGGTCAAAATACCTTTTGCCCCCAACATCCTATTATAAAATCCACACTTTATAAGCTATTAAAATTATTTATCAGACAAATAAATGAGCAGAGGAAAACTTTTCCTCTGCTCATTGTAATTTAATACTCTTTTCTACACACATTTCTAAGTACATCGGTTTTGGACAAGTGCACTCAGACACAAATCCGTGTGTGAAAACTTTTATTAGTCTTAAATTTATTTGATAACTTTTATCCATCCTTCAGGAGCTTCGATTCTGCCCATCTGGATACCTGTAAGTGTATCATAAAGTTCTTTTGTCTTTGGTCCCATCTGCTCCATTCCGCTTGGGAAACAGATTTCTTTGCCGTGGTCAACAATCTTTCCTACAGGAGAGATAACTGCTGCCGTACCACAAAGACCACACTCAGCAAAATCCTTAACTTCATCAAGATATACTTCTCTCTCTTCAACTTCCATTCCGAGATAATCTTTTGCAACAACCTCTAATGAACGGCGTGTGATAGATGGAAGAATACTGTTTGACTTAGGAGTAACAAACTTACCGTCTTTTGTGATAAAGATAAGGTTTGCTCCACCAGTCTCCTCAATCTTTGTACGAGAAGCTGCATCAAGGTAAACATTCTCATCAAATCCTTTCTGATGAGCATCAACTATTGCATGAAGACTCATAGCATAATTAAGTCCTGCCTTGATATGACCTGTTCCATGAGGTGCAGCACGGTCGAAATCGCTGACACGGATTGTGATTGGCTTAGCGCCGCCTTTGAAGTATGGTCCTACAGGTGTAGTGAATACACGGAACATATACTCATCAGCAGGTTTTACACCGGAATTCTATCTCATTACTTTCTGCTTTATGGCGATATTC
>OGEI01001041.1_pt1 | contig 12500 bp, 7 predicted proteins | sample 1570631 | NCBI WGS metagenome assembly OGEI01 (sample SAMEA2582139, study PRJEB24529) | metagenome | biome: Human gut stool | place: China | collected 2011
GCAATTGTTGGAGCAGATGATATTGCTCGTTCTTCTTCTGTCTCTTCTTCCGGTGCATTGGTCGGTAAAGTAGCCGGTATTAATGCTCGTCAAACGGATGGTCGTCCGGGTTCTACTACCGGTATAAAAATCCGTAATATGGGTACGCCATTGTATGTAATCGACGGTGTTCAAACAGATGAAGGACAGTTTAACCAGATTGACTATAATGATATAGAAACTATCTCTGTCTTGAAAGATGCTTCCGCTTCTATTTACGGTGTGCGGGCTGCTAACGGTGTTATTGTGGTAACTACAAAGAAAGGTAAAAAGAATACTAAAAATACCGTATCGATAAATGCCCGTTATGGATGGCAGAAACAAAACTTCCCCAGACCTGCCGATGCACAGACTTATTTGAATAATTATGTACAATCGGAAACTCTTCAGGGAGTAGCTAACCGTAAATATACTCAGGAAGAATACAATAAATGGATGCAAGGGACAGAGGCCGGTTATCGTCCGTTCGATTGGTATGATTTTATTTGGACAACAGCTCCACAATCTTATGTTGGTGCGAATATATCCGGAGGTTCTGATAAAGTATCATATTATGCATCGTTATCTAATACCAATCAACAGTCTATAGTTCGTGATTTCGGTTATTTTAATCGTACGAATGTTCAGGTAAATCTGGATTCACAGATTAACGAACGTTTTAAAGCTGGTGTATCTATTAATGGCCGTTATGAAAAGAAGAAGAATCCAGGTGTTGCTGGTGGCGATGATTATTGGACTGCTATGTTTGCAACCTACCGTAACTTGCCAGTGAATCGTCCTTTTGCCAATGATAATCCGGATTACCCTGCGCAAACGAATCAGAATGATTTGAACTTTGGTATGTTTACATATGATAAATCCGGATATAATCTGGATATCTGGCGTGTTATGCAGTTGACGGGTAATCTGGAATATAAAATTCTGGATGGCTTGACGGCGAAAGGTTTGTTTGGATACTATTTTGCAGATAATCAATATGACTGTCATGAGTATACTTATAATTTGTATGATTATGATAATATAAATGATAAATACAATGTAGTGTATACAAACTCGAATCCTTACCGTCAGGAAATAAGAAAATATGTAGAAGAATACTCGTCAAATATCCAGTTGGCTTATGACAAACAATTTGGAAAACATAAGATGTTTGCGATGGTCGGTATGGAGGCTAAGACCCGTTCAACACCAAGTCTGACGGTTAATACATTGCCTAAAACCAATGCGTTGGATTTGCTTTATTTCTCTGATATTTCAGGATTAAGTAACTCCGGTAATAATACGGAAGCTCGTTTGGGATATATGTTTCGTGGTACTTATGATTTTGCTTCTAAATATTTAGTGGAATTCTCTGCCCGTTATGATGGCTCCTGGAAATTTCCGCCGAATCATCGCTGGGGATTCTTCCCTTCTGCCTCTTTAGGTTGGAGAATGTCGGAAGAAAACTTCTGGAAAAATACAAGTTTGTTGACAACGGTGTTCTCTGATTTTAAGATTCGTGGTTCTTACGGATTGCTTGGAGACGATAATACAGACGGTTACTCTGCTTTTGATTATATGTCCGGATATACATATAACGATGGTGGTTCTACTTTGGATGGAGTCTATATCGTCGGTTCTAAACCTCGCGGACTTCCGGTAACTACGTTGAGTTGGATTAAAGCTAAAACTTTAGATATCGGTTTTGATGCATCTTTCTTAAATGGACGTTTAAGCTTGACTGCCGATTATTTCCGTCGTATACGTACGGGTTTACCCGAGTCTCGTTATGATGTGCTGATCCCGACCGAAACAGGCTTTAGTTTACCTAAAGAAAGTTTGAACTCCGATATGACGACCGGTTACGATCTCATATTGAACTGGAATGATCAGGTTGGTGACTTTAGTTACTCATTGGGTTATAATATGACTTATGCCCGTTTCTATGATTGGCATCAATATAAACCTCGTTTCTCTAACTCATGGGATGAATATCGCAATAGTAAAGATGAACGTTTTGGTAATTTGACATGGTTGTATGAAGCAGTAGGGCAATTCCAGAGCTGGGATGAGATAGCTTCATATCCTATCGATAATGATGGTAAAGGAAATAAGACGTTACGTCCTGGTGATATCAAATATCGGGATGTGAATGGTGATGGTGTTATTAACGATATGGATAAACGTCCTATCGGCTATCAACGCGGAAGTACTCCGACATTGAACTTTGCATTTAATTTTTACTTTAATTGGAAAGGTTTTGATTTAGCATTTGACTTAACTGGCGGTGCATTTAACAGCTATTCAAGAACAAGTGAAGTACAGGCTCCATTCCACGGAGGAGGTAATAATCCTCAGTATATGATGGAAGATACCTGGCATTTATCTGATATATGGGATGCAGATAGTGAGTTGATACCTGGAAAATATCCGACTATTTTATTAAATAACTCTGGTCACAGTAATTATTGGGAAAGTACATTCTGGACAACAAATGTCCGTTATCTGAAGATGAAAAATCTTGAGTTTGGCTACAACTTCCCGAAAGTATGGTTAGATAAAATACATATGTCCAATTTGCGTGTGTATTTCTCTGCGCAGAATTTATTTACGTTGACTAATACGGATCTGGATCCGGAGGTGGATAAAGATACGGGTATTGCTTATCCTACTAACCGGGTAATGAGTATTGGTTTGAATCTTAAATTTTAACGAAGTATGAAGCGAAAATATATTTATTCAGCAGTTATAGCTTTAATGCTGGCAGGAAGTTCTTGTTCTGACTTTTTAGATCGTGATCCGGATTCTATCGTTTCAGATGAATTGGTCTTTAGTGATGAGTCAATGGTAAAATCAGTTCTGGCTAACTACTATGGTCGTTTGGAATGGGGAGAAAGAACATCCTCTTCCGGTGATTATCAGTATTTGGATGAAGCAATCAGATGTGATGGAGGAGCCAGTGAACATCGTACTTTCGGTGACGATTGGTGGCGGGTATATGATTATGAGCTGATCCGTAATTTTAATCAGTTCCTTATCAGCCTGAAGAATGTAGAATTGGATGATGAAACCCGTAACCGCTATGAGGGTGAGGTTCGCTTTTTGCGTGCATACACTTATTTTACCATGTGTAAAGGTTTAGGGGGAGTTCCTATTGTGGGTGATGAGGTATTTGAATATAGTTCAGGAATGGATGTAACTTCACTGCAATACGCTCGTTCCAGTGAAGTTGAAACCTATGACTATATAATCTCTGAATGCTCGGCAATAGCAGAGATGTTACCGACAGAGGCTACGAAGAATTCCGCTCGCGCTACCAAATGGGCGGCATTAGCGTTGAAATCGCGTGCTGCATTATATGCAGGCTCTATTGCTAAATATAATAGTGGATTATCTTCTCCTATTCAAACAGCAAACGGAGAAGTTGGGATTCCGGCTTCAAAAGCTAGTGATTATTATAAAACTGCTTTTGAAACAGCTGAAATAATTATAAAGCAGTCTCCTTTCCAGTTACAGCAGACTTCTTCTGATAAAACAGAAAACTTTTATGCTGCAACATCCTTAAAGGATAATAATGTGGAGGTTATTTGGGCACGTGATTATGTAGGGCCGGACAACTATATCGGATTTACGAGAGAAAATGTACCGCCTTCTCATGCAGAAGATGTAGACCGTGGTTATCTGGGAGTGATCTTGAATTTGGTGGAAGATTTCGAGTATATAAACAATTCGGATGGTTCTTTAAAACTGACGGATGATAAGGGTAATTACATTTATTATGAAAAACCTTTGGATTTATTTGAGAACAAGGATCCACGTTTATTTGCAACAGTAATAGTGCCGGGAGGTTCTTTCCGTGATACGGAGGTGACGCTGCAAACAGGATTAATGCAGAAGGGAAGTAATGGTGAATGGAATTTCAAAACCGGAAATCCTGGTACTGAAAAGACCGGAAGTGGTTTGTTGATCACATCTGTAAATGGACCTGTTACAGCCGGAGAACAACAGTATATCAATAAAACCGGTTTCTTCCTGAAGAAGTTTATGGATGAAACGATTGGTGCTACGTTGCGTGGAAAAGGTTCTGAAATGTGGTTCCCGCGTTTTCGTATGGGAGAAGTTTATTTGATTGCATCGGAAGCTGCAATGGAATTGGGAGACCAGGCAAATGCTTTGACATATATAAATGCGATTCGTGAAAGAGCTGGCATTTCATTATTAAGCGGATCTGTAACTTTGGATAACATTATACAGGAAAGAAGAGTGGAACTGGCATTTGAGAATCATCGTTGGTGGGATGCTAAGCGTTGGAGAATTGCAGATAAGCTTTGGGATAATAATGAAAATACCCGCTCTGCTGTTCCTTATGCATTATATCCTTATAAAGTGGATGCACCTGGTGATCCGAATGATGGTAAATGGATTTTCGACGAAGAGCGTGCTTATATGGTGAAGTATCCAAGATATTTCCAAATGAGAAATTATTATAATTTCTTTGATAATAGCTGGCTGAATAATAATCCCAAATTAGTAAAGAATCCATATCAAAATTAATAGCATATGAAACAGTTAATTAAATATATCGTATTCGGTTTATTTTCGGTGTCTTTGTTCAGTTGTGGTTTGGATAATTATGAGGCTCCGGAGTCGAAATTGTATGGACAAGTTTTTTATAAAGATGCTTCTGGTGAAAAACATGAGCTCCACGTAAAAGGAACGGCTAGTTCTATCAAGGCTTCTATTTATCAGTATGGATATGCATTATCAAATGCTATAGAAGTTTATTTAGATCAGGATGCCAAGTTTGAGGCGATTCTGTTCGATGGTGAATATCATATTATCCTGAATAGTGGTAATGGGCCTTGGAAAACTGTTCAGATATCTGAAGCAAAAAAGGATACCGTTGATTTTAATTTGAGCGGAACTCAGACTATAGAGCTTTTTGTAACTCCTTATTTCTTAGTTAAAAATGCAAATGTATCTCTGTCTGGCTCAACAATAAGTGCAACTTGTGATATTGAAAGAATAATTGAAGATGCAGAAGTTTCTGTTGCTGAAGTATTTTTAAGTACAACCAATTTTGTAGATGAGGATTCAAACTTTGCCCGATATTCTTTTGAAGATAAGACTCCAGGAGCGGGTAAGTCTTATTCTGTAACGATTACGGATGGAAATGTATTGTCTTCAATAGAAACAGCGAAAAAGCGTTCCGGGAAAATATACGGCCGTATTGGTGTGAAAGCTAATGGAGCAAGCCAATATATTTATTCCAACGTTTTTGAATTGAGTTTATAAATAAGGAGATCTTTATAAAGAAAGAGCTACCCATCACAGGGTAGCTCTTTTTACTAGAAAACAATGAAGATGTTTAATAATAGTGATACAGAATTATCGTTCTATAGTAAAGCAATAGGTTTGAACATTCGGGCCACTTTCTCCCGGAACGCTGATTCTGAATCTGTCTCCTAGAATAGAAACTTGTGTTGTCCCTTTGGGATAATATTTTGCACCACCACCTTGATCCCATTGCCAATCAATACGAAAACTAGAGCCTGCTCCTTTTGTGAAAAAAAGGTTTGAACCGCTTTGATCGATGTAAATGACATCGCTTGAAAGACGATTCCCACAAGTTTGTACAAGTGTTGGTGTTGAAGCAACAGTTTCTGTTTTTACATTTTCTGTTTTGTGCTCTTTTTCAGTAAAAGAACTTAGTCCGAGTGATAATAGACTTAGACATGCAAACATTGTAATTTGTTTCATAACTTAATAAAATTATGGGTTAAACAATAAAGTTATCATATATTTAGACTCAAAAAAGGAGGGTATCCCCTAAATGGTTATGCTTAAAAATCAAATATTAAATAGTTATATCATGAAAAAAGTTGTGTTTCTTAGTTTGGCCTTCAGTCTCTTCTTGGGAGGAGCATTTGAAATGAAGGCTCAGCGTTCGGAAAAGTTTACCTTACCGACCCCTTGGACTGATAAGGCATTGGAGGCGTCTGTTCCTCTGCCGGAGTATCCGCGGCCGCAGATGGTGAGGGCGGATTGGCAGAATTTGAACGGCATGTGGGATTATATGGGAGGGAAAGAGTTGCAAGATCCGGTATCGGCAACTACTGTCCCGGCATTTCCAGCGAAACCGGAGCAGATACGGGTACCTTTTCCGCCTGAAGCGGAGTTGTCCGGTATCGCCCGCAAAGGGGATACTTGTTTGTGGTATCGCCGAAGTTTTACTATTCCTAAAACGTGGAAAGGTAAAAATGTCTTGTTACATTTCGGAGCAGTAGACCGTATTGCGACCATTTTTGTAAATGGCAAGAAAGTAGGAGCACATACGGGAGGCTACGAGGCTTTTACTTTTGATATCACCGACTACCTGAAGTCCGGGGAGAACTCGCTGGTTGTCGGAGCTTATGATCCCAACGATGGAAAGGCGGCATCCGGTAAGAACGGCCCGCGTGGCGATTATACCTTTACTTCCGGTATCTGGCAGACTGTCTGGATGGAACCGGTGGAAAAACAATTCATCTCCCGGATCAAACTGATCCCGGATCTGACAAATAACCGCTTGGAGGTTACAGTTTTGACAGAAGACGCCGGATTTAAAGTGGCCGCTATCGCCAAAGATGGAACTACCGAAGTTGCCAAATCGGAAGGGACGGCGAACAACAAGTTTTATTTGCCTATCCGGAACCCTCACCTGTGGAGTCCTGAAGATCCGTTCTTATACGATTTGAAGTTGCAGTTGAAGAATCCAGGAGGCAAAGTAGTAGATGAAGTGGATTCCTATTTCGGTATGCGCTCCGTTTCTTTGGGAAAGGTGGATGGGATCAACCGTCCCTTGTTGAACGGCAAGTTTGTATTCCAGATAGGCCTTTTGGATCAGGGCTACTGGCCGGATGGTATTTTTACGGCACCGACGGATGAAGCGTTGCTGTACGATATCGAGTTGGCTAAACGGGCCGGTTTCAATGTGATCCGTAAACATATAAAGGTAGAACCCCAGCGTTGGTATTATCATTGCGACCGTTTAGGTCTGCTGGTCTGGCAGGACATGCCTAACCTGTGGGAACCGGACGGGGCAGACTCCGTTGCTGTACGCCGGCAGTTCCGTGACGAATTGAAAGTGATGATCGACCAGCATATCAGCTCTCCCTCTATTGTGATGTGGGTTCCTTTTAATGAAAACTGGGGCGCTTTCGAGGTAACGGATATAACAGACTGGGTGAAAAAGTATGATCCCAGCCGCTTGGTCAATGGCCTGTCCGGTTACAACTACGCGCCGGGTTACCGCCCGGCCTATGGCGATCCGGGGAATGGCGATTTTGTCGATATGCACCATTATGGCAAAATAGAACCGAAGGCAATGCCCTGTCCGGATGAAAAAAGGGCAGCGTCTCTCGGAGAGTTCGGAGGTAAGGGGCTGTTTGTCAGAAACCATTTATGGCCTGTTCGCAATGATGCCTATGAAATGATGTTGAATAAAGAAACCTTAACCGACACCTATATACTCATGCTCAACGAACTGGAACAGATGATCCGGTATTTCGGCTTGAGTACGGCTATCTACACACAGACAACGGATGTGGAGCACGAGATAAACGGGCTGGTCACATACGACCGTTGGGTCGAGAAGATGGATCTGGAGAAGGTTGAACAAATCAACCGGGAAGTGATAGAAAGCACACGGCAAAAATAAGCAGTCAGCCGGTGTGAGTGAAGGTAGCACTATAGTGCTGCTAGGTATAAGACAATAGTGTTGAAGTACCTGAGTCTATAGTGCTACCTTTCTTTATTATTTCCGTCGCAAAGGTACCTTGGCAAACCAGGTCAGCGTGCGCCAGAGCCATTCTATCGGGCCGTAGTAAAAACGTTTCATCCACCAATTGCTGTAACCGATCTGGATAAAGCAGAAAACAATGCCGACCAGTAAACTTTGCAGGTAGTTGAACTCTACCGCCAGGTTAGCACCGAAACCATAGAACAAAGTAACTCCCACCATCGATTGAGCCATATAATTCGTCACGCTCATACGACCGACCGGAGCGATCCTGTCCATCACATTACGTCCGTTATAACGATAATACAGCAAGGTAAAACCACAGATATAAATCATCATCATACCTAAATTGGCATACGTCTTAAACAAGGTCTTTCCGACAGAAAGGGCAAAACCTTCCACCCCGAGGACGGGGAGTAATAATACGATCGCATAAAAAGCAATGAACCATACAATGCTGTAAGGCAATACCATCCGGCTATACTTAACCATCTTTTCCTCACTCTTATGAATACCCATGCGTCCGATCAGCATACCGGTAATGAACAAACCGAACAGCTGTAAATAGCGATAATTATTGAATACCCACAGGAGCTTGGCCAACTGTCCTTTCCATAGGTTGAACTCTATTACTCCCCCAAAAGTACAGTCTGTAAACCGTTGGGCACAGAGATCATACAGATGGTTCATATAGACAACGGCAGCCGTAGGCTGATTAGGCACATTGTTTTCCAGCAGAGAAATGAAACTGATAACAGCCGGTATCTGTAAGAATAACAGGACACATAAAACGACCAGCCATTTCGACGGAACCTTATATAACGGTATCAGGAAAACACCCAGGATGGCATACACGGCAAAGAATTCACCCAGGTAAACCAAACCGTTGATATATCCGAATACGAGTAATAACGTCAGACGCCATAAAAAACGTCCGCGGAAATCATATCCTTTGGCTGCCTGCGAGTCCATCTGCATAAAGAAACTCAGGCCGAAGAGAAGCGAGAAGATCGCATACGACTTCCCGGCAAATAAAAACGACATCGAGTCGAAAACAAACGTATCGACTGCTTGCCAGAAAGGCGATTCCACTACCGGAACATACGTCAGGTCGAAACGCTCCATACAATGGAGTAACATGATCCCTATCAGGGCAAAGCCACGCAACGCATCTATGGAGTTGATGCGTTGCTTCGGGGTAATAACAGGTTTACTATGCATCGTTGAATAAATCGTTTAATGATAAGACTTGCCGTTGTTGTCCGTGCTGAATACGGACGACATGGTTTGTATCCCTTCAAAGTCCTTTAATGTGCAAAGGATGTTCTTGTCCCGGTCTACCAGGAACAGATGATCCCGTTTCTCCGGATTTACGTGTCCGACCCAGTTAGTGAAAAGTAAGCGTCCATCGGGGAAATACTGCATACCCCCCAGGAACTTCAGCGGTTCTCCCGGAATATCCTTGTTGGAGATCTCCCATACGGTATCCCCTTTCTTATCCAGTTCTATGATACGGGGATTCTGCGTCTTGTCGGCTACGGCTACCAGCGTATGCCCGTTAGGTAGACGGATCACTGAGTGGGGGCCGCCCGGTACCTGTACCTGCCAGACGACTTTACCCTTTGAATTGTATTCTTTTACATACTCATCGCCGTAATGCGCTACCAGATAATGTCCGTTGTCCAGTTTGCGGGCGTTGCGCATAAAAGCGAACGAGCCGTCGGTAACGCCTTCCGGAAGGATGCAAACCTCGCTGACGATCTTCCCTGCGGGGGAGACTTCCAGCAGGCGGCCTGCATTACACTCACCGATAAACGTATTGCCGTTTTTCAGACGCTGGCAGGCAAAGACTGGACTTGCTGAGGCGTAATGAAAAACGGTATCATTTTGACGGGTCACTTCCAATACGCCTTTGCCTATCGAGAACAGTAAGTTGCCGTTTGGAAGCACCCAAAGATCATTCGATTCCGGAGCCTCATGCTGCCAGACGATCTTGTTGTTTTCCATGATGAAAACGATCCCCTGGGAATAATCGGCTCCGGCAAAGTTCCCGCATTGTGCCAGTACGCTCAGGCAATGCATGCAGGAAAACACAAATATATAAGCGAAATATTTCATGATTCTTATTTATAGAGATAATACATATTCTGCGAGGTCATTCAGTTCGTTCTCCGTCAGCGCTTCAACGGGGCCGTGAACTTTCAGCATCTCCTGCATCGTGTAACTGCGTCCGTCATACAGGTAAGGAGCGGTTCGCCAGACTTCATTCAGGGCGGGGACATCCATTTTTGTATTCTTGTCCGCTCCGTTTGTCCAACTGACCTTGTATTGCTTCATATCCGTATAATAAGTACCGGCATGGCAGGAGGCGCAATCTTTCTCAAAGTGTTCCTTTCCTCGTTGGGCGGCTTCCGATAAGTTCCCGTTCACCAGGTAAGGGCTTGGTACAGGGGATAACGACTTCAGATATGTATCGATGGCCGGAGCAATCTCCTCTGTATTGGCTGCAAATAAGATATACTTGATACCAGAGATAACCGCCGTCTCCGCATCTTTACGGATTCCGGAGATCATACAAGGGGGAGTTTGATGCGATAAAACCAATGTCTTGGTATTCTTCGGATTCCCCATCCCGTCATTCATCAGATCCCAGTTCAATCCGTCCATACGTGCATCGTTCGGGTGGCAACTGGCACAGCTCTGCCATTCCTGGAAACCGATGCTTGCATCATGGAAATACATATCCCCTTTCCCTTTCTGAGTGGAAGCGAGCGGACTGCCTAATACAGCAGCGGTCATTTCTTTGCCGTTGCCGTTGAAGGCGACCATTTCTCCGGTATAATAATTAGCCGTATATACTTTCTCCGGAGTGACATACAAGGCGCGGGGGCCTTTGCCTTTTGTCTTGTAAAAGTTGCGGATGCCATATAAGAAGCCTGCATCATCCTGTACATGGGTAGCATCTTTGGTCGAAGGAGTCACTTTCTCCCCGGCTTTGACACGTGCCAGGCGGTCGTGCAGCGATATTCTATCCACCGAAGCCAGTTCGTGTGTGCCGGAAAGTGAAATCCATATCTTACTGTCGTCCGGTGAGACAACGACATTCCAGGGATTGGATGCACCTTTCTGCGGCGTATCCAGCAGAACCGTATTCTCCACTTCCTGTGAATGCAGGTTGATAACGGACAGCACGTTGGTACTCATCCATCCCCTGTCTACCTGGTTGGTAGGAAGCTGGTAACGCGCCAGTAAGTGAACGGCATAGGCATAATCGCCCTTGCTGTCGGTAGCCAGTGCCTTGACATCCGTCGAGCCGTTGGGTAATTGTAATCGCTTTACCACCTTTTTACTGTTTACATCCACGATATCCAACTGGCAGGCAATCGGATAGGCGAGGGAAGACATTTCCGGCAGGTTGTTGGCGACGAGCAATAAGCTATCGTTGGCAAAAGCCACCATATCCACCGGCTCGCGGCCGACGGTGATCCGGTTCGTAACTTCTTTTGTCTCGAGAGACACTTCCCACAACTCGTTGTTAAAACGTTGGGTTGTCCATAAAGAACCCGTTTGCGGGTTGAACAGTACGGCAGAAGGTGTATGCCCCAGCTTGGTCTCTGACAGGACGGACAGGTCTTTCCCGTCCAACTCGCAGAGGGAACCGCCGGCACCGTCGCAAACCACCCAGATATGCCGGTCGGGTGTTTGTACCAGGTCGTTTGCCGGGGAGGGTAATGCCGCCTTTATCCCGGTCTTGTTGAAATTGGCATCGATAAGGCATACTTCCTTTTTATCCCGGTTCGTCACCAGGAGATTACCGCTCTCCCCGTTACTCCAGATATGATCCGGAGCAAAAACTTCCTGCCCGTTACATCCGGCAAGGAAGGCTAAAGAGAGACAGGCTATATAAGTCCAGTTTATTTTCATGATCATTACTTCTTTGCTTTTAACGATTGGAGATACTGACGGATATTCTCTTTCTCGGCAGCACGGGATGTCTCCCGCTTCTTCTCATAATAAGTATAGTAATCCTTTTCCTCCTGTGTCCATTTGTTCGCTTCCCTGTAATCGCCGATGAAAGCAACGCAGAGGTCGATCCAGAGCGCGATCGTTTCCATTTCTTCCTTGCTTAGCCGGCATCCGCCGTGCCCGTTCTCAAGCCTTTTGATCAGGTTGCTTGTATTGGAACCGGCAAAATAGGGGGCAAGCAAGGTTGGTTCGGACAGGTTGCTGATCCAGTTCACTTCCGGGTGATGGGCGTCTCCTTGCCAGGAGTCGTTACCTTCGGTCATACGGCGGGCATGGGTCAGGTTGAGATAAGAGTCCGAGAACTTGCGCTTGGTCTGCTGGTCTACCACTTTCAGTTCACCTTTCAGGCTCAGTTTGCTTTTTACACCGTCGTGACAGGAGATACAATGTGCATCCCAGATAGGCTGCACCTCTTTGATATAGCTGAAGGAGCGGTCGCCGATACCTTCCGGCTCGATCTTCTGGATACCTGTATTCATTGCTATCGAAACCGGATGCGAAGCCACCGGAACCGTGTTCTTATGCTCATGGCATCCTACGCAGCTCTGTGTTTCACCCGGTTGCAAGGTCGACCAGCTACGCATGGTCTGCACCACCCGGTTATTCTCATCCAACGCCTGGAAATACAACGGAGTGCGGCAAGGCACTTTGAAGAAGGCCGAACCGTCCGGCTGTA
>OGEI01001044.1_pt1 | contig 12484 bp, 8 predicted proteins | sample 1570631 | NCBI WGS metagenome assembly OGEI01 (sample SAMEA2582139, study PRJEB24529) | metagenome | biome: Human gut stool | place: China | collected 2011
CTCTTCACAGAGGTAGAACAGAAGAACTTTATTTCATTACTTTAGTATTAATATCGACCGCTTGTTCGCCCTCACGGGATACTTGGTTGATTTTAGTATAGGGTATCAACCACGCAGTCAATTTAAATTTATTGATTATAAATTATTTCTTATTTTACGATTGCTTTTACAGCAGCTTCACCTTCTACGGCTACTACTACTACACCTGCAGGAGCAGCGATTGTAGCTTCGTCGGAAGAAACAACTGTGTTAGCAATTGTCTGACCAAGAACGTTGCTGATAACAACTTTCTTTCCAGCTGCACCCTTAACGATTACGGCACCGTTAGTTGCTACTACAGATACTGTTGCAGCTTCTACGCCTTCGTTAGCTGTCGGGTTACGATCTTCGTCTTCGTTCATGTTGAATACGTCAGCATCCTTGATGTCGTCTACAACAACTACTACGTCGTTCATCCATTTCAGGTAACCGTAAGTTGCCTTCATTTCACCTTCTTTTGCAGCGTCAAGTTTTTCGTAATCAGCTGTTTCGATAACGAATGACTTTTCATTGTTGTCTACATAGCGGAATGAGAACTTAGCCACGTTGTAGTCGGCAGTGTTCATCTTGATTGTATCGGCAGCTGTCGGTTCTACTGCATTGAAGATCAAAGAATCGCCAATGTGAGAAGCCTGTACGAAACCTAACTTGTAGTAGTTTTCAGAGTTTACATACGGATTACCCTTCATGTGGTTGTCTGTATTCCATACAATAGCTGTATCTTTCAAGTTCACCAGGTAACGGCCTGTTGTATAACCGTCGAACGGTACTGCGTGAGGACAACCTGAGTTATATCCATGTTCCGGACAGTAAGTGCCACCGGCTACAACACCCGGATTTACCAACAATGCATATTGCGGATGATGTCCTTCGCTATCTACATAAGCCAAGTCAGCTACCATTGCAGGAGCAATCTTGTTGAACTGTACATTATTAGCGATACCCAGGAATTGTCCCTTTTCATACATTACGTCAGCAGAGTTGTCCTGACGGTAGATAGAGATTGTATCCAACGGGTTAACGATAGTGCGATACATCGGTTTGTCTGTTTCTTCAATTACGAAACGGTCGTTTTCAGGACGTTCGTACATTTTTGTATCATACAGGATACCGTTCTTTGTATCACCTGAATACATCTTATTTACATCATTCACAGAGAATGTGTGATATAATGCACCGACAGCAGCATCAGCGAATTCTACCGGACGCAGGTTCAGCTTGTCGCCTACTTTTCTCAATGTGAATTTCTGAGCTACATCACCTTCGCGTACAGCCTCGATAGCTTCAGCCAAAGAGTTGTATTTCGGAGTAGCAGCAGATACATAAGCATCTTTGTTATCAACAACCTTAGTAGCCAGTTTCATCGGTTCGTTGAACTGGTTGATGAATGAGTAAGAAACAACCTTCAATGTATCCAGTTTTTCCTTATATTCACCCTTAGCATCGAAGTAACCTAATTCGCTTACTACATAGATAGAGTCAGACAGAATGCTCTTGTCAGCATCTTTTGCACCTACGAAGTCTACTACAGCCAATACCAACGGATCGTTTGCCTGATCCAAACCGATTACGTGATTGTTTTCCTTCACGTCTTTATGGTTTTCAGTAAACCAAGCAGTAGCATTGTATGTATCTGACCAGTAACCCAAGTTGAAACGTTTGTTCTTCACGTTTTCCAAACGCAGGTAACCATCTTCTGCTTCTGTTCCTTCGATCGGAGTGATAGCGTAAGTAGCGTCACCAAAGACATATTCACCTTCTTTTTCTCCGTGATACAACTGAGATACAGCGATTTCGTATGTGATTTCTTTTGTTTCACGGTTTGTGAAGATATACTTAGTTCCATCTTCGCTCAAAGTCAACGCCCACTGGTCTTCCAGGTCACCGTTTGTCTTTGCTACGAATGCTGCTTCACCATATAATGTTCCAGCTTTTGTGTCATCATACAATACACCCAAAACTTTGTCACCGTTCTTTACAGTAAAGAACTTGTCAGTCAACAATTCTTCGGGCTTAACAGCTGTTGTGCTACCGATTGAGAAAGTAACGTCTTTTGCTTCATCGTGAGCTGCCAATACATTTAAGTCGCCAACTGTTACGTAACCGATCTTAGTGTCAGCATCCGCAGCCAATACCAATGTGATATTTCCAATCACTTCATCGAACTTAGATTTTGTTGCTTTGAAAGCAGCTACATATTTATCGGCATTGTCAGCCAGTTCCTTTGCAGAAACAGTCTTGAATGTATATGCATTGCTATAAGCAGCAGTTCCTTCGATTCCGTTCTCAACACCTACGATATAGTTTTCGCCTGATTTCAGTTTGAAGCTAGTTCCATCAATATCTTCTACAACCAAGTGTCCTACAAACGGATTACCAGTCAAATCTGTTTTGTTGTTACCATATTTGATAGTTACAGTGAAACCGTCTTTTTCGATAGCTGCAAGGTCAGTAGAAATGATATCTTCCTGTTCGTCTACCTGGTTGAAGATAGCGGCACTAGCAATAGCACCCCAACTTTGTAAATCTTCCTGCAAATAAGTTTCATCAGCATCGGCAGTTGTAACAGCGTCAACAACTTGTTTCAGATAGAAGCCGTTTGATCCTTCGATTTTCTCAACGATGAATTCTGCAGCGCCATTTAATACTAAGCTCTTATTTTCGCTTCCGTATACAAATCTATATTTGTCACCGGAAATCTTAACGGCTGTGAATACACCTGCGTTATCTGTAGCAGCCTCAGATGCACCTTCAGTTGAGATATAACCATCAGCACCCAAACCTAAGTAGAAAGGAGCACCAACTGTGAAAGGTACAGAGTTTTCGTTTTCTGTTGCGGTGTCGTCACCAGTATCAGGATCGGTTGCGTCGTCAGCAGACCAAGTACCGAAAACAAAAGAAGATGCTTCTCCTTCTGCTACTAAAGTAGGAACTGCACCAGCTGCAAGTTTCAGATAAAGTTCTCCTGTGATAGCGCTATTTTCGGTAAAAACATCAACATTAGCCAATTTCAATTTACCATCGCTCTCAATAGTAAATTCTAATTCGACATTATCACCTTCAGCAGTCCCAAAAGTTAAAGTAGCGTCATTTGAACCACCTGCATTAGTAGCAACAAAACATTTACCACCAGCTTGCAATTTGAAATTAGCTCCAGACTGTGTCAAAGTCCATTTTCCTGTTGTTTCTTCAATTGCAACATCGGCTTCACCTTGTCCATTTGTTGTGTTCAAAAGAACATCATAAGTAGTTGGATCATCAGCATCAACACCGACCACATAATCACCACCAGTACCGGCAGCAAGTTCAGCAGCAGATGTCACATCCACCTTTGCATCCAACGTTGTCCAAGCACCGGCTGCCAGGATGACAGCCACTAACGTAGAAAACTTTTTGTTCATAAATCTTTAATTTAATATTAATAATAGTGTTACTTAAAAAGCCTTTTAGTCTATTCCGTTTAAACCATCGAAATAGCGAATGACTAGTTTAAACGTTCCTTTTTTTTAGTCATTTTCTGGGCCCGGATAAAGTTTGGTACAAAAAAGAGGGGGATTTCATACAGGGATTGGTATCTTACTGATAAGAAAGAATATAGATTTGAAAAAATAAATTTGAAAAGAATTGCAGGTTAAAAAACTAGTCGTACCTTTGTACTTGGAAACGCGACTAGAAAAAAGGAACGATTTTTTTAGTCATACATTTTTCAGCATCTATCCTTTATTATTCAACAGATCACGCCCTACATTCGATTACCCTTATTTATATAGATATGTACCTGCGCACGTTTCATAACAGCCTGTATTTCAATGACTCTAATTTTAAGTTTTTGCAGGGAGTTGTTAAAAGGGGGTATTTTGCCTGCTTTTAGGGGGAGAAACGGGGCATTTTCACCCACAAAAAAAGAGCCATCGTTAGAAACGACAGCTCATTATTATTTTATAGGAAAGGGGATCCTAGGCATTCTTTTTCTTCCACCAAAGAAATACAATCAATGTGATTGCCGTAATAACGCAACCGATGATCTGCGAAACCGTAACATCCATGTTCAGTCCTTCGGGAGCGACAAAAATATAAGTGGAGCAGACGGCAGTCATAAACAGGGCGGGGATCAGGGTAATGATATACAGCTTTTTGGAAGTAGCCAGGAATACCGTCAAAGCCCAGAGGGTAAACACGGCCAATGTCTGATTTGTCCAGGCGAAATAACGCCAGATCATATCGAAGCCGTCTTTGTCTTTCAGGCTATAAAGCAATATGCCGATTGCGACGATGAACAAGGGTATACAGATCACCAGGCGGCTAACCATGCTCTTTTGCTCTTTATGTAAGAAGTCGGCTATGATCAGGCGGGCGGAACGGAAGGCCGTATCTCCCGAAGTGATCGGGGCGGCGATAACTCCTAAAACGGCCAGTACACCGCCTACCGTACCCAGCCATTCTTTAGTGATACTGTCTACAATCACGGCGGCATTACTTTCGCCCATACCGTTATTGTGATAGAAATAGGTAGCGGCGGCAGCCCAGATCAACGCAACGATACCTTCCGTGATCATCGCCCCGAAAAAGACAGGGCGGCCGTATTTCTCATTCTTGATACAACGGGCCATCAACGGGCTTTGCGTGGCATGGAAACCGGATATGGCTCCACAGGCAATGCTCACGAACATGATCGGGAAGATCGGCAGATTTTCAGGATGTGTATTGGTCAACCCGTCTGTCAGCTCCGGCAGGGGCGGATGGTTGACAAACAGCATCACAAGGATACCGACAGCCATAAACAGTAACGCGGCGGCAAATAGCGGATAAACCTTACCGATAATCTTATCGACAGGCAGTAAAGTAGCCAGTATATAATAGATGAAGACTACAAATATCCAGAAAGTGGCATCGAGATACTCCGGAGTCAGTTTTGCCAGCAAACCGGCGGGGCCGGCCACAAACACCGCTCCCACAAGAACCATCAGGATAACGGTGAAGCCGCGCATGAATTGTTTGAAGTTATTCCCGAGGTAACGCCCGATAATTTCAGGCAAGCTCTCGCCCTGATGCCGCAGGGATAACATTCCTGCCAGGTAATCGTGGACAGCCCCGGCAAAGATCGTACCGAGCACGATCCACAGGAAAGAAGCCACACCGAACTTCGCACCCATGATAGCCCCGAAGATCGGGCCTAATCCGGCAATGTTCAGGAATTGGATCATAAAGACTTTCCAGGAAGACATCGGAATATAATCAACTCCGTCCTGACGGGTAAAAGCCGGAGTCTGGCGGGAAGAGTCGACCCCGAAGATGCGCTCTATAAAAGAACCATAGATAAAATAGCCTGCAATAAGGGCTGCAAGGCAACAGATAAAGGTTATCATCGTTGTATAGAGTTAGTTCAATTATTGACAGAAGTGAATGTAGTGTCGTTGGTAGGGGCGGTTCACGAACCGCCCTTACAGACACCGTCAATATCAGTTATTCAGCAGTCGTTTTACCGCCTCTGAGATAGCGCGGCCTTCTGCTTTTCCGGCAAGGGCTTTGGATGCGGCACCCATTACCTTACCCATATCCTGAGGGCCGGCAGCACCCACCTGGGCGATGATGGCTTTCAATTCGGTTTCCAGCTCTTCGGCAGTCATCTGCTTCGGAAGATAAGTTTCAAGTACTTTCACCTGTGCCAACTCCCCTTCAGCCAGATCTGCACGATTTTGCTGTGTATAGATGCTGGCAGAGTCTTTACCTTGTTTTACTAGCTTCTGGATGATCTTCAATGCATCGGCATCGGTCAGGGTATCGTTGGCTCCCGGAGCTGTCTTGGCTTCGAGGAAGAATTTCTTTACATTTCTCAATGTCTCGAGGGCAACTTTGTCTTTTGCCTTCATCGCGTTTTTAATGTCTTCGCTGACTTTTTCAAACAAATCCATATCTTAATATCTTATTAAAAATTATCGGAAACTTATCACCTGCTTGCCACCCGTATCCGGCTTCTTTCCTTCAGGACGGGGAGCGGAAGTACCGACCGTAGCCGACGATACCGGAATTTCTTCGCTACCCACCTTCGAACGGGCGCGGGCGATTACTTTCGGATCACGGTTGTATGTAGGGTTGTCCTCAATCAGGGCGATCAAGGCGTCGTCGTCCAGTTCGTCCTGATTCAATACGACCGCTTTAGCACGAGCCGCCACACGGCGCATACGTTGGCCGGAAGCCCCATAATACTTGTCGATCAAATCTTTTTCGGCACGTTCCTTGTTCAGGCGCTCTTCTTCGAGACGGAGCTCTTCTTCCGTCATGCGTCCCTGTTCGATCTGGCGTTTCTCGGCGATCTGAGGAATATCTTCCATACCGAAACCGGTTGCGAGGATCGTCATCTTCACTTTCGAGCCGAGGGTGTTATCGATAGCCGTACCCCAGATCACTTCTATATCGCGTCCGAAGCGTGACATGAAATCGTGCACATCGTTCATTTCTTCCATACGCAGCTCGGCTTCTTCGCCGAACGATACGTTGAATAATATCTTTTTGGCATTGAACACATCGTTGTTATTCAGCAACGGAGAGTTCAGCGCATCTTCAATAGCCTGGCGCACACGTCCTTCACCTTCACCGAAACCGTTACTCATCAGGGCAACGCCACCGTCTTTCATCGTCGTGTTGACATCGGCGAAGTCGAGGTTGATTATACCCGGAAGGGTGATGATCTCGGCAATGCTCTTGGCGGCAATGGTCAGCGTATCATCGGCTTTTCCGAATGCGTTCGTCATGGTCAGGTCGGAATAGATCTCGCGCAGGCGCTCGTTGTTGATCACCAGCAGCGCATCTACATTCTTGCTGATCTCCTCCACACCGTTCAAAGCCTGGATGATCTTGCGTTCGCCTTCAAAAACGAACGGGATGGTAACGATACCGACAGTCAGGATACCCATGTCCTTGGCAAAGCGGGCGATCACCGGAGCAGCTCCCGTACCTGTACCACCCCCCATTCCGGCAGTGATAAAGACCATCTTGGTACCGTCGCTAAGCATCTTGCGGATATCTTCCATACTCTCTTCGGCGGCCATCATGGCACGTTCGGGTTTGTTGCCGGCTCCCAATCCTTGGGTGATGTTACGTCCCAACGGTACTTTTATGGGTACGTCGGAACGGTTCAACGCCTGGTTGTCGGTGTTACACAAAACGAATGTAACATCATGTATACCTTCTTTGTACATGTGGGTAACAGCGTTACCTCCACCGCCTCCTACACCGATTACTTTGATAATCTTAGGAGTATCTGTCGGATAATTGAAATTTAATATTGTATCGTCCATTGTCTTCCGGTTTTATTACATTCGCTGGTTTACTTTACATCATCTTCATCGTCAAAAAGACTCTTACCAAAAGTATCTATTCCCTTGGTCAGTCGGCCGAACAATCCGGGGCCTTTCTTCTTTTCGGGTTTCTTCTTCGGGGGTTCAGGAGTCGGCTTCACTTCTTCCTTCACTTCTTCCACAGGTTTCTCAACCTTCACCTCCACTTTTGGCGGGATATAAAGGGCACAGTTTTCCGTTCCTTTGGCCAGCAAACCGACTGCTACGGCATACTCGGGGTTGTTGGCTATCATCTCTCCGCTTTCTACGATACCTTTGCGAACGGCAGAGTAGCGTACGTCCATATTCAACCGTTCGCGGATCACTTCCGGAAGATTTTTCAGGGCGGCACCTCCACCTGTTATTACGATACCTGCACCCAGGCTGTTCATCAGGCCGGTTGCTTCCAGGCGGGCGTATACATTTTCAAGAATCTCTTTCATACGGGCTTCGACCACGTTATTGAGGTCGGCCAGTTTGATTTCGCGAAGTCCCATGCCATCGGCTGAACTGACCTGTATGCTCAGGTCGTTGTCTTTCTCCATCTGCGCACTACCGTAGGTAAGCTTCACCCGTTCGGCTTCCGTCTCTACCAGATGCAGGCTAGTGATATCGCGGGTGATCAGGTTTCCTCCGAAAGGAATGACCGAGAGGTTGACCAGCTGGCCGCCTTTGTAGACCGTCAGCGTAGTTACCCCGGCACCGAAACCGATCAGGGCACATCCCAGGTCTTTCTCGTTGTCGGTCAGCACCACATCAGCCAAAGCCAGGGGAGAGACAACGATATCGGCTATTTCTATCCGGGCACGGTCGCCGATGCTATTCAGCACATAACGTTTCAGCGAAGGGCGTCCTACAATTAGCTTGTAGCGGGCTTCAATCCGGGTACAGGGGATACCTACCGGATTAGGCTCGGGCTTTTCGTCCAAAAAATAGGTGGGGGAAACCGCAGCCAGCACATCCAACATATCCGGATGATAGTTGCGGCATTCTTCGTAGAGGCCGTCGATGATCTCTTCGGTCACTACCCCGTCGGTACCCAGAATGCGGGGAACCGTATGGTCGATGGAACGCAGCGACTGACCTCCGATGCCGACATAAACCTTTCCGATGCGTGCACCGCCCAGTTTATTTTCGAGCTTCAGGATAAGCCGTTTGATCTTATTCGCTGTTTCTTCCACATTATATACACATCCTCTTCGTATACAGGTAGCGGAGTTCTCAACTTCGTAGGCTATAATCGAGAGTGCCCCTGTCGGGCCTTTCGTTCCTACCATACCGACCATGTGAGAAGAGCCAAGGTCGATGGCTGCTATAAAGTCTGTGTATGCCATATCATCTATCTTTTAGTACAAACAATCTGATCTTTGTATTTTAAATTAATTATACTGTATTTCTCCCATCCGGTTTTCGGAATGACCTTATCGTAGAAGAGCCGCAGGTTATCCAGCTTTTCTTCATAGTCATTGAAGGAACCCAGTACAATCCGGTGGTTGCCCACCCGGGGAATCAGTTCCACTTCATTATCAGGATGAACATAAATCTGCTCTATCTGATTATTCCAGAACTCATTCTCCTGCAAAAATAATGCAAATTTGTATAAGTCGGTTACCGCCAGCTCTTTTTCGACATATCCACTTACTAAAGGGACGTCTGTTACATAGCGATGACTGACCGGCATCGTGCTGCCGAGGTTATCCACATAGAAGTTTCCCCTGGAACTGATCACACGCAAAATAGGTATTTTCTGCTCTACTTCGAGCTTGACGATCCCCGACGGCGTTTTATAGGCTTCAATGCGGGCTATCATCTCGTTCTTTTTCAGTTCATTCTCTATCTTGTCCGTATTGATCTCGTCCATAGGCTTTTTGATCGGGTTAAGATCCGCCTTTCTAAGGATCGACACCAGGTCGCTTTCGCTTACGAAATGTTTATCGAGACTGTCTTTTACCACGACCTGGAGCTCATGGCATTCCTTATCCTGCCTCATATCCCGGAAGAAGAAGGTGACAAACACGATGTAACAAGACAACAGTGTAGCTACTATTATGGATACTATACGAATCACAGTTTCTTATCCAATATTTGTTTAACTGGTTCGATCAACCGGTCGATATCGCCGGCGCCAACCATTAATACGATTTCAACCGTATCTGCCTCCTTTTCCACCAGGTCGAGCAATTCACCTTTACGGATCAGCTTCTTGGCGGGAATGGTCACAGCATCGAATATGATTTCCGAAGTTACCCCCGGAATCGGTTCTTCCCGTGCGGGATAGATATCCAGCAGGATCAGTTCGTCCAACAACGACAGGCTGGCGGCAAAGTCGGCAGCAAAATCGCGTGTACGGGTATAAAGATGCGGCTGGAAAATACCGGTCACCTTGCGTCCGGCATACAATTCTTTTACAGATTGTATACTGGCTTTCAGCTCGGCAGGATGATGTGCATAATCGTCGATCAATGCGATATTCTCCTTTTTCAGGTGAAAGTCGAAACGACGTTTCGGGCCTGCGAAAGAAGCCATGCCTTTCTTTATTTCCTCGGGTGTTACACCGTTCAGCCATGCCAAGGCGATAGCGGCAACCCCGTTCTCTATATTTACTTTCACGGGGACACCCAGCTGGATGTCGGCGATACGGATATCCGGGCCGACGAAATCGAACCAGATCTCACCGTTTCCGATACGGATATTCTCCGCATGGAAATCACCTCCCTCGGAAGCCGAATAGGTATATAGTTTTACTCCTTCCTGTAGACGGGGAGTCACGTCAATGCCTTTCCGCATGATCAGGCAGCCATCGGGACGGATCAGCGAAGTGAAATGCTCGAAGCTTTCGCGATAGGCTTCGGCCGTGCCATAGATATCCAGATGGTCGGGATCGGCAGCGGTGATAACAGCCATATAGGGGGTCAACCAGTGGAAAGAACGGTCGAACTCATCCGCTTCGATCACGGTTAGGTCACTTTTAGCGGACAGCATCAGGTTGCTGTCGTAGTTCTTCAGGATGCCACCCAAAAAGGCATTGCAATCTACATGCGATTGTTTCAGCAGATGGGCAAGCATAGAAGAGGTGGTTGTCTTACCATGCGTTCCGGCGATGCAAAGGCCGCGCGAACAGTTGGTGATCTCGCCTAATACACGGGCACGTTTCATGATCTCGAAGCCGTTCTGACGGAAATAAGTCAACTCCGTATGCGACTCGGGAACGGCCGGCGTATAAACAACCAAAGTCTGAGCCGGGTTCTTAAAAGCATCCGGGATCAGGGAGATATTATCTTCGTAATGAATAACGGCTCCTTCACGGTTTAGTTGCGCAGTCAGGTCGGACGAGGTTTTATCATATCCTCCCACCTGCTTTCCCTTCGACAGGAAATAACGGATCAGGGCACTCATCCCTATTCCACCTGCTCCGACAAAATAAACGGCCGTTATCGTATTTATATTCATATATATTATTGCTTTTTCTCTATTATCTTTACTATCTTGTCGACGATCCGTTCGGCACTCTGATGCTGGGCCAGTTGTTCGATATTACGGCTCAATAGAGCCAGTTGCTCATCGTCGTGTATCACTTCAAGCGCCCTGGTGACCAACTGCTGTTCGGCATCTTTATCTGCAACCATTATGGCAGCGTCTTTGTTCGCCAAAGCCAGTGCATTCTTAGTCTGATGATCTTCCGCCACGTTAGGGGAAGGAACCAGGATTACCGGCTTCTTCAGCAGGCATAGTTCAGAGATCGAACTTGCACCGGCACGGGAAATAATCAGATCGGCCGCCGAATAGGCATAATCCATACGCGTAATAAAGTCTGAACACCAGATCGGCATACCGCGATAAGCTTTCAGATGCTTGGTCGCTTCACTGTAATAATAACGTCCGGTCTGCCAGATAACCTGCACATCGGAAGCAAACAGTTTATCCAGATCGCCCTGGATACTGCGGTTGATCGTCCGGGCACCCAGGCTACCGCCTACCACGAGGATCGTTTTCTTTTCGGGAGACAGGCCGAAGAAGGCTAGTGCTTCCTCTTTCTTGTCCGTGGCTTCTTCCAGATCCTGGCGAACAGGGTTTCCGGTTATCACAATCTTGTCGGCAGGAAAGAACTTTTCCATGCCGTCATAGGCAACGCATATTTTGGACGCCTTTTTCGCCAATAGCTTATTGGTGACTCCGGCATACGAGTTCTGTTCCTGTATCAGGGTAGGAATACCCTGCGAAGCAGCCATCCATAAAGTCGGGCCACTGGCATATCCGCCTACGCCGACTGCGATGTCGGGACGGAAGTCGCGAATGGTTTTCTTTGCCATACCGAGACTCTTCCGCAGGCGGTTGAGTACTTTTATATTGTTGAACAGGTGAGCACGGTCGAAGCCACTCACCGGTAAACCTACTATTTTATAGCCGGCGGCCGGAACCTTTTCCATTTCCATCCGGTCTTCCGCACCTACAAATAAGATTTCCACATCAGGGAAACGTTTCCTGAGGGTATTGGCAATGGAGATAGCCGGGAAGATATGTCCTCCGGTTCCGCCACCACTTATTATTATACGGTACTGTTTCATCTTTTATGTTGTTTCGGGTTGCGTATCAGGCACCCAGTTTGATATTTCTTCTTCCGTTATGGCCGGAGCAGCGCCAGCACCTTCCGTTTCCTCTTCCAGGTCTTCCTCTTCCTCATTACCCATATTGGCACCGAAACGGCTTACACTCAGGATAATCCCGAAATATATACAGGAGATCACCGTCGAGGTTCCACCGCGGCTGACCAGCGGCATCGGCTGCCCGGTTACCGGTATCAGGTTGACGGCTACCGCCATATTTGCCAGTGCCTGCACCACGACCAGCAAGCCGCACCCGAGTACCAGGTATTTGGGAAAGGCTTTATCGCACTTTCGTGCAATCATTCCAACTCGCACCAACAGCATGATATACAGCATCAGCACGAATACACCGCCTACCACGCCCAGTTCTTCAATAATGATCGCATAGATAAAGTCGGAATAGGCCTGCGGAAGGAAATCCCTCTGCTGCCCATGACCCGGCAATTGTCCGAACAGTCCCCCGCGTGCAATAGCGATCTTCGCATGGGAGACCTGGTAGTTATC
>OGEI01001045.1_pt1 | contig 12449 bp, 10 predicted proteins | sample 1570631 | NCBI WGS metagenome assembly OGEI01 (sample SAMEA2582139, study PRJEB24529) | metagenome | biome: Human gut stool | place: China | collected 2011
ACGGCAGTGGCGGGCGGAGAGAAATCGGTATCCCCCACTGACATGAGGCAAATCACAGTCAGCATGTTGCTGACATGTCAGACTCTGTGAAATTACCGACTGTGAGTTGAAACAAGGAAGTGTAAGAATGACAATAACGACTTTATGCTATATAGAAAATAATGGCAAATATCTGATGATTCACAGGGTAAAAAAGCATAATGACATCAATGAGGGAAAGTGGATTGGAGTCGGCGGACATGCAGAGGGCCAGGAATCCCCTGAGGAATGTCTTTTACGTGAAGTGAAAGAAGAAACAGGATTAACGCTGACGTCATATAAACTTCGAGGTCTGGTTACATTTATAAGCGATAAATGTGAACCGGAGCTTATGTGTGTGTTTACGGCCAACGAATATATCGGTGAATTAACAGAATGCAATGAAGGAGAACTTTACTGGATAGATAAAGCTGTTGTGCCGACACTTCCCACATGGGAAGGCGACAGAGTTTTTCTGGATTTGCTTCTTTCAGGGGATGAGCGATTTTTTTCTTTAAAATTGCAGTATGAAGGGGAGAAACTCGTAGATAAACAAGTAAATTTATATTAACCGACTTATAGCAATTCCATATGGAATTGCTATAAGTAAGTTCCCTGCGGAGGTTGCGAAAAGCAATAAGTTAAGCGGGTGGGACGAATATTCACCCGTTCTGGAGGAATTTATCAATGAAACGAATATCGCTGGATGACCTTCTTCATACCAGACAGAATCTTGACTATCAGAAACAGTATGAATACATAATGAAATTACTGGAAAAAGGTCAGATAAAACCTGTGAAGGCTTCTAAGAGCAATGGCAAGAAGCCGGCGCTTTATCGAGAATACTGGATGGTAGAAGAACAGAAGGATTACAGCAATTATATAGAAGAAATAAAATATACCTTTTCTACTATGATTTCCGTAGATTATTATCTGGCGCATCCGGATATGTATGAGAAAGACCGAATCTGGGTACTTATGCTGAACGAATATCTGAAAAAATATACAGATGCATTACTGACACCGGAATCGCTGAATGAAAGAAGCTTTGAAATATGGCACAGAGAGAAATTTCTGGACAGAGAGCAGGGAAAGAAGATTCTGAAACGCTGCGGACTCAATGTGGAGGCTCTGAATGTATACAGGACAACAGAGCCTCTTTCATATTATACACATACAAGAAATACGCCGCAGAATATCCTGATTCTGGAAAATAAAGACCCTTTTTTCAGTATGCGCAATTACCTGCTGAATGGACATACTGAAATTTTTGGTGCAGAAATCGGAACCCTGATTTATGGTGCAGGAAAAGGTATTATCCGTTCTTTTCAGGACTTTGATCTGTGTGCGGAACCCTATATGAAACATCCGAAGAATACAATTTATTATTTCGGAGATCTGGATTATGAGGGCATCGGTATATACGAAAATCTGGCAGAAAAATTTCGCAGCAGATGGAAAATTATTCCTTTTGTGCCGGCATATCAGGCTATGCTGGGAAAAGCAGAACAGATAACTGAACTTCCGGAGACAAAGGAGCATCAGAACAGAAATATCAGTACACAATTTTTCTCCTGTTTTGATGAAATAATGGTCAAAAAAATGGAAGCTGTTCTGGATAAGGACAGATATATACCCCAGGAAATTTTAAATACTGCAGATTTCTGATGCAGATTCTGACACAGAGAGGCGGCTACATTACTGTTCACCCCGTTCGCAGTAACGAAGCTTCTTTTTATATTATGGATTATGGAGAATCTTATGATAAAAAATAATTGATTTTTAAAAGACAGTCTGTTAGAATATACCTGTGAAAAGGGAGTAGCTTGCCGAGTGGATTCGGTTCACTTCTTCGTCAAGACAGTTATTGAAACATATAACTCGGAAAGTGATGAAATTGCGAGACTTTTACTGTGAATGCAGTAGGAGTCTCTTTTTTTATACCTACTGCAAAATAAATGTATTCCCGGAATCCTTATATATTTGATTTTGTGAGTACGTAATAAAAGAAAGAGAGGTATAAATGATGTTTTTACAGGTTATTATTTTGCTGGCAGGTTTTTTGTTTCTGGTGAAAGGCGCAGACTGGTTTGTGGAGGGTGCAGCCAGCATTGCGAAAAAGCTGGGAATTCCGCAGCTGATCATCGGATTAACCATCGTAGCAATGGGAACCAGCATGCCAGAGGCAGCAGTCAGTATTACTGCCGCAATGAATAAGAATGCAGGTATTACCATTGGAAATGTAGTCGGAAGCAATATCCTGAATATTCTGATCATCCTTGGAATTACAGCAGTAATTACGAATGTAGCGATTCAGAGATCCACGCTTCTTTATGAAATTCCGTTTATGACAGTGATAACAATTGTTCTGCTGATCTTTGGTATCACAGGTTCAGAGGTGACTTTTATTGAAGGTGTGATTTTCTGGATACTGTTTCTGATATATCTGGGATATCTGTTTGTGATGGCAAAGAAAGGGAACAATCAGGAAGAAGCAGAAGCAAAGGATAATCCGGTATGGAAATGTATGCTCCTGATGGTAATCGGTGGAATTCTGGTCGTAAAGGGCAGTGATTTTGCAGTCAGCGGAGCAACGGAGATTGCCCGTTATTTTGGCATGAGTGAGAGATTTATCGGGCTGACAATTGTTGCACTGGGAACATCTCTTCCGGAACTTGTCACATCAGTAACAGCAGCCAGAAGAGGAAATGCAGGAATTGCCATTGGAAATATAGTCGGAAGCAATATTTTCAATATTTTGTTTGTTATCGGTACAACAGCACTCATCTGTACTGTGCCGTTTGAGAGTAAATTTATTATTGATACTGTAATTGCAGTTCTGTGTGGAGCAATACTCTGGATTGGTACATTCAGACATAAAGAATTAAGAAACCCCTGTGGTGTGGTTATGCTGTTGTGTTATGTTGCATACTTCCTGTATTTATGTCTGGTATAGCAAATGATTGTTTTTTACAACCTTCGCAGGGGATTTATCTGACGCAGGACTTCACGCTATGAAGGACTGGATTGTCTGCAGTAATTTATGGAATTGCTATAGTTAGAATAAGAAATGGAATAAAGTATATTATGGATAATTATGAAAAACAGGTATATACAGGAAGAGAGTTGTTTTTAAAATATGATCAGGATAAGCTGATAAAAAAATATGGTTTGAAACACGATGAAGAATACCTGTATTTGAAATATATCGGAACAGAATATCGGATCAATCGCAGAAACGGTGCTATTGAATATGCCACAGGCGAAGAATGGACGGACTGCAGAGAATATACAGTTGTTATGACAATCTATGATTTTCTCTGCTGTTCCGGGCAGGAGATACTGCCTTCTCTTACCGGGCAGTGGCAGCCTGTGGGCAGGTTTGTAACTGCCGGGAGCAGTCCGTCAACAGATCCTTTTGTGGAAAAGTATGCAAGAGCATTTTCCGGCAAAGTGGAAGAGGTAAAGCAGGCCTGTACCTGTCTGGGCGGAAAGCAGAGGGAGCGTCTGGCAGGGGCAGATCTGACATTTGAAATGCCTGTTCTTCCGCATTTCTCTGTGTTGCTTCAGTTCTGGGATGGAGATGAAGAATTCCCGCCAAAGATCTTATTGTTGTGGGATAAAGTATCGTTATCATATCTTCATTTTGAGACGACCTATTATCTTCAGGGGGATCTTCTGAAGGCTATACTGCAGATAATCGGCTGAATATACTACAGCCGATCCTTTGGAAGAGATATGTGGAAGCGGATAAATATGTCCCTCAGATATGTCCCTCAGGACATTGTAAATACTACGGATCTCTGAGATATAAAATTATAAGAAGCAGTGTTATAAGGAGGCAGCTTTGCAATACGAATTTCTGAAAAATTTTCCAAAACGAATGAAAAATGTAGGTCTGTACGGTGTTCTTATCCAAAACAGTATTCAGAAGACATCCTGGAAACAGTTTGGATTTTTGAAATTTGATGAACAGATGAATCTTATTTTTGCAGTAATGCTTTATATTATGGAGCAGTCTTTGCGGGAAGAGAACTGTACTATGGATGATATCGGCGCCTATATTGATACTGTCAATACCAGATATCTGGGTAAAGAAATCTCCTATGATGACTGCAGAAAATTAGGAGATTTTGTTGTCAATGTGATCTTATCAAATGAAGGCCGCGTTATGTATTTTGACGGCTATGATTTTGAAGAGAACGATTATCATGTCATGCATATCAGCTATGTAGCGAACCGGATCGTGTATCTGGATCAGGAGGTTCGCAGAACCTCTTATTATCTTACAGATGACGGATACAATCTGATACTTTCCACTCTTGAATAACTGCGCGTCGCATTCTCGTTACTTCAGTAGTGATGAGTTAGACGCGCAATTTTTATAAAAAATATCCAGAACAAATGTTTACTTAAAGAAATGCATATGGTATAATACAGACATGGAAAAAGATATATTTAATATAAATAAAAATCAGCTTTCATATGGTAGAGGATACGTATATTCTCTACAGTATCATCTGGTCTGGTGTACGAAATACAGGAAGAAAGTATTAAAAGACGGGATCGACCTGGAATGCAAAAAGATGCTGCAGGATCTGGCAGAAGAGTATCGGTTTCAGATTCTGGCAATGGAAGTCATGCCGGATCATATCCACATGCTTGTGGATTGTCGGCCGCAGTTTTATATTTCAGATATGATCAAGATCATGAAAGGGAATCTTGCACGTCAGATGTTCCTTTTACATCCGGGGCTGAAAAAAGAACTGTGGGGAGGACATTTGTGGAACCCGTCTTATTGTGCCGTTACAGTCAGTGACCGGAGCCGTGAGCAGGTATCTGCCTATATCGAAGGACAGAAGGAAAAAGAAAAGAGGAAGCCCTGAGTACAGGGATCATTTCGGAAACGTTTGTTCTTGCAGGAAAGGTGGAAGAAGATGCGGACAGTATCCAGCTATGGTGTGGAGATACGAAAACAGAATATCCCGGTCCGTCAGACAATGGAGATCTATCGTCAGGCAGTCGGTTACCTGACAGAGATCTACGCACAGGTCTGGGAAGAACTGAGGAAGATCCCGGAGACAAAAAAGCGTTTTAATACCGCAGAGCATATGGTACACATGACGAAGAAAAACACAGCCCGGTTTGATTTTGACCTTCGTTTTCCGAAGATGCCGTCTTACCTCCGCAGGTCTGCGATCCAGCATGCGCTTGGAAGTGTATCTTCGTATGAGACCCGGCTGGGACAGTGGAAAGAGACCGGAGTGCTGTCCGGAAGGCCGAAACTTACCTGCAGGAACCATGCCATGCCGGTCTTTTACCGGGATGTGATGTACCGCGAAGGGACAGAGGGAAAAGATGAGGCATACCTGAAACTGTATGACGGGCATGACTGGAGATGGTTCCGTGTGTGTTTGAGTCATACGGATATGGAATACCTGCGCAGGAACTGGTATGGAAAAAAAGCATCAGCCCCGACACTGGAAAAAAGACACCATAAATATTTCCTGCGTTTTTCCTATACAGAAGAAGTGGCACTTACTCAGACACCTGTAAGGGAACAGATCATCTGCAGCGTGGATCTGGGGATCAATACGGATGCAGTCTGTACCATCATGCGGGCAGACGGAACTGTCCTGGGAAGAAGATTCATAGATCATCCCAGTGAAAAAGACCGGATGTACCGCACACTGGGACGGATCCGCAGATTCCAGAGGGAACATGGCTCTGCGCAGACACAGGGAAGATGGGAATATACGAAACGTCTGAACACAGAACTGGGTAAAAAGACTGCAGGTGCGATTGTAAGATATGCGGAAGAAAACCATGCAGATGTGATCGTGTTCGAGTATCTGGAGATGCAGGGGAAGATATCGGGAAAGAAAAAACAGAAACTGCACCTGTGGAGAAAGCGGGATATCCAAAGACGCTGTGAACATCAGGCACACAGGAAAAGGATGCGGGTATCCCGGATCTGTGCATGGAACACCAGCAGACAGGCTTATGATGGTTCCGGGGCGGTAACACGTGACTGGGAAGATCACAGCCTCTGTACTTTCCAGACAGGAAAACGATATAATTGTGACCTGTCAGCATCCTATAATATAGGAGCCAGATATTTTATAAGGGAACTTTTAAAACCCCTTCCGGCAACGGAAAGGTCTTTGCTGGAGGCAAAAGTCCCTCCTGTAAAGCGTAGAACCTCATGCGTCTATGCAGATCTGAGAAAACTCCATTCAGAAATGGAACTCTTAAAAGCAGCATAGATACAGGCAGATATACAGCGGACTACCTGTAATGTGGGAACCAGCCATATCTGGCATGGGAAATGCGCATAACTGCGCACCTAAGTTACAGGCGTATCCGCCGATATTCAGTCTGACGCCTAAAGCGTCTGGAAGCATGTGACTTCAGTCATGTGAGGTTCACAAGGAACTGACAGGATCTGGAAGGTCGGAATTATATACGGATCTGATAAAACTGATTGTAAAAATCTCGGACTATATCTTCCAGGATGAAGAGAAGATCCAGAAAGGGATAGGTGATGCTATGGGTGGAAAAGTTTTGGAACTGGAATCGGAAAGGTTAAGAGCGGAAGGGGAAGCACGTGGCAAGGCGATTGGCGAATCTATTGGAGAAGCGCGTGGCAAGGCAATTGGCGAATCTATTGGCAAAGCAATTGGCGAAGTCAGAGGAGAAGAACGCCTTAGTGTTTTGATTAATAAACTTATTCTTGATAAGAGAAATGATGAGATTCAGATCGTAGTGACAGATGCTAAAAAGCGCAGGCAGTATTATGATGAGTATGGACTTTAGAACAGAGGTGTGGAAGATCATTCCTTTGATATGTATATTCCGCATTGTGGAGATTCTGTAAAAGAGTGTTTTCTCAGACGTATTCCGGGGATAATAAGGGAAGTAATTATTTGTAATCGGGATATTGACAAATTATGGACAAAATGTTAAGATAGTTTCGTAAAAAACGAATAGCGTTTAGCGCACATGTACAGCTCATTACTACGGTAATGATTGAAGAATCGTTGGGTGAGAATCCCAAACAGGGTTCCGTTCCCTTGCAGTATATTTAGTCTGCAGTTCACTGTATTCTTGTAATGGTATTCAAAGGGAATACTATAATGCAAAGGATATGAGTGAAAGTTCAATCTGTACATTATATTCCCTGCCAGTATGGTGGGGATTTTTTTTGCACTTTGATAACTGAATATCGGAAGTCGCTTTTTATCCCTTTAGTTTTCGGAAATCCGGTGAGATACCGGTACGGTTTATCCCCACTGTAATAAGGACGAACACTGCGAAACCATTGGAAAGATCCTTTCCGAGAAGGGCAGCAAGTAGGTTGGAACTTTAAGTCAGGAGACGGACTTTAGTAAAAATAAAAAACAAATATCTGTAGGCATAACGGAGGTTTATTTTTTATACCCTTTCTTATGGAAAACAGGTATCAAACGTGGTCTGAAAAGGCTGCGAAATGATATATTTTGCAGGATAACCTGCGAAAAAATAAAACTATATTTAATTCAAGGAGGAAACAAAATGAACATGAAAGTAAGAAAAAGTGTGATTGCATTCTTAATGGCAACAACAATGGTGGGAAGCACAGCAGTACCGGCTATGGCAGGTCAAATTACCGTAAAGATTCAGGCAACAGGATTGCAGGGAGAAAGTTCTGAAAACATAGACACAATCCTTTCTGACTCATTAGATATTGCTGACACTGGAAGTGTAACTGCTATGGACGTATTAAAAGAATTAGCAGCACCAGGTGAAGGAAAACCTGTCGAAGATATCAGAGTTATTGATGAAGAGGGAAATAAAAGAACTTATTATCGAAAGGGATTACTGGAATGGTATAAGAGCGAATACGGAAATTATATTTCTGCAATCAAATTAGACGGGCATAATAATAGTTTAGTTGGAAAATTTTTCGGCGAAAACGGAGCAGCAATTGATGAGTCATTAACGGGTAATAAAGGATTAGCCAATAATAGAGGTGCATATTTTAAACTCTTTGATTTAAATCAGACAGAAACAAACGACATGAAGGTAACTGAAAATTCAACTTGGAACAATACAGTACATTTTGCGAATTATTTATCTGAAAAAGATTACAACGATTATTCTGGTTGGATGTGTGTAATTGATAACAGTACTTATAACAATGGCGTAGATACCGTGCTTTCTGATGGAAAAGATCATACCCTTACATTAGATTTCTCTATGATGATGGGATTGGATTTAGGATTTGACAGCTATGTAAAAGCTGCTGATGGTACATGGGTTCCTGTAAGCGGATGGAATTAAACCAGATTAACACGTTAAACAATTAAACAAGATCTATAGGAATTAGACTACAAGAAATTGTAGTCTTTTTCTTGTGTATATAGGAAATCAGTATGAAAAATAATAAATGTATAAAAATTTGGCAATATATTTTGTTCGGTATAGCGCTCGTAATGATACTTATAAATTGTCGCATAGTTAAAGCAGATACCACAGAATTACGACAAAATGATAAAGGGCAATACTGCATCAGTACAGCAGAAGAATACTATTTTTTTGTAGAAAATTATCGTAATGCTCCATATAAAACAAGTACAGTTATCTTGACTAATGACATTGAAATAACAAATCAAGTAACTGGTTTGGGAACATTTTCAGGAATTTTCGACGGACAAGGGCATACTATTACATATTCTGCAACTGACAGAACTCTTAATAAAAAAGGAATTTCAGTAATTTCATTTAGCCTAGATTCCAATGGTGTACTTGAAAATCTAAAAATTAAAATAGAACAAACAAAGCTATATGTAGGGGATGTTCCTTATTCACACATAGTATTTTCAAGTAATAATGGTCTTATAAAAGGTCTTAAAGTTACTGGAAATGTAATTTTAGTATGCGATGATTTAACAACAAGATGGAATGTAGCAACGGGTATAGGAGCAGGACGTGGAAAAGTAGAAAACTCTGAATTTTCCATCAGTTATGGTTTAGAAAGCACTATGACATCTGACGAAATAGCACAAAAAATTATTGATAAAAAAACTCTTTGGGAAATATGTCAGCTTGGAATTACAGCTTCTTCACGTATACAATATAAAAATTGTGTAAATCATGGATGCTATAGCGAAAAAATATCTGAAATAGCAGAAAAAATATCTGAGAAATTAGACCCTGAATCAAATTTTTCAGCAGGAATATATGTAGTATATTCATTTCGTGCCAACAAAAGCTCTACAATTACAAATTGTTATTATGATAAAAATATTTTCAAAGATATTCGTGTTGTTACCGAAAAAACCAAAAGACTTTATAGCAGTAAAGAATTCCCTAATTATGAGGAATTAGGGAAAACAACTGCTGAAATGAAAGTAAAAGAAACCTATATCGGTTTCGATTTCGAAAAGGTATGGTCAATTTCACCAGATGTAAATGACGGTTATCCATACTATGATCCAAGAACAGTTGAAATAACTTTAGAGGTTCAGGCAGATGCAGAACCCAAAGTATGGAAAACCAAGTATGATCGTGATTATAACCGTTTCAAAGATTATTCCACGAATTATCATTTTCCATATCGTGTTGAAATAATCGATGGCACAAAAACTAATATCTACGACGATGGTGATAATAACAAAGTTACTATAAATGGTGCAAAAATTGTCAATCAGACAGAAGAGACAAAGGAATTGATTGATAAATATGGTATCAAAGCAATATGTAATCCTGAAACAGATATTGAATCAGCTACTGTAGACACCAGCTTTTTAGGTCAGCGTCCTTTAACAGTGAAATGGATTAAAGAACCGGTTCTGCAGTTTGACGAAGGCCAGGAAACACAGGCGGAAGAAGACGGATATACTTTCAAGATAAAAGTAATAAACGGTACTTGTGAAGTCAAAGATAATAGAGATGCAAGCGCAGCAGATGATCCGGCTAGCTGGGAAACATATCTGACCAAAGCGGAAAAAGCCATCAAAATTATTCTGGATTACTGCAAAGATAAAAATGCGTTTGGACCTAAAGATTCACCTTCTTATGAAAACACAGATATCTGGGCAATCTTTACTGCAGCCAGATGTGGTTATGTTCCATATGACGATAGTACCTATTTTGACAGATGGTTTACAAATACTAAAGTTTATCTGCAGGAATTAAAAGATTCCGGATCAGATTTATCCAAATGGCAGGCAACAGATCTTTCAAAACTGATTCTTGCTATTGAAGCAATCGGATATGATCCAAGAGATATTTCTTCTGTAAATCTTCTGGATGCAGTAGGAAACAGAAATGGTGATAATTATCTTAATACGGAGTATGCGATTCATGCCATTAAATCAGGTGGCTATACCTCATCTACTTTTACTGATGATGCAATGGCAGAATGGGTACATAAAAGAGCTGAAAGTCTTCTGAATGCAGATAATGGTTCATTTTCAAATGCAGATAACACGATGAACTGGCAGCCGTTGGTTTACTGGTATGGTAAAGATGGTTTTGGAGATGTAAAGAAAGCTATTGATCAGGCATTACACAAACTTCCGGAAATTGCGCAGCGTGCAACAGGTTCTTTCTGTACCGCAGGGTTTGAAACAGGATGTATGTCCTATGGAAATAATGCATGGAATGATGCACAGGCATTGATTTTCGCATCCATCTATAATGTAAATGTATTAGACCGCAGTACAGGATTTACAAAAAATGGAAACAATCTCCTGGATGCATTCTTTGATTTGGTTGATGTGAATGGAGAAGTAGATGGAAGTATTCATGGATTTACTAACTATGACGTTCCACAGATTGCCCGCGGATTAAATGCGTTTGTCCGTCAGCGTAAAGGACAAAGTAACTTTTGGGATTTCTCAGACGTAACCGTTCCAACCAGATCCGTTAACGACATGATCCTTGCCCTTAACGATAACAGTTCGAAAAAAGACATCAAAGCAGCGAGAGAGGCTTACGATGCATTAAACGAAACTCACAAGGCAATCTTTAACAAGGATACACTCAGAAAGCTTCTTGCAGCAGAGACTGGTTCAGGTAACTCTATTGAAAAAGCTATGGCAGCCATTGATGCGATCCCAGCAGCGGATAAGCTGACAATGGATGACAAGGCGGCTGTAGAGAAAGCAAGAACTCTTTATGATTCACTGAATGATGAAGAGAAATCTGTAATTACAAATTACTCTAAGCTGACTGAAGCCGAGGCTACGATCAGAGAACTTGAGAAACAGCAGGAGCAGAAAGATAAGGATAAGAAAGCAGCAGAGAAGGTTATCGCTGATATTGATGCGCTTCCTTCTTCTTCTGAACTGACTCTTGATCCGTATGTTCTGCAGCTTCTTGACCGCGTACAGGCAGAGTACAATGCTCTTACAGATGCGCAGAAAGCTCTGGTTACGAATTACAGTACGTTACAGTATCTGAGAAATCTGATCCCTGATCTGAAGGCTGCGGCTGCAGTTGTTGATAAGATCAAGGCGATCGGTGAGGTTACTTCCGATAATTATCTGAAGAAACAGGCTCTTGTAGTGGAAGCCAGAACGGCTTATGATGCCCTGACAGCAGATCAGAAGAAGCGTGTGACAAACTATGCAGAGCTTGAAAAAGCAGAACTGTTTATCAGCAGACAGAGTACAGATGAGAAGGTTGCTTATGTGATCTCCTTTATCGATGAACTGAATATCACTACTTCATCTTCAGGTGCTCTTTCTGACGGACCTCTGAGACTGACAGAGAAGAATAACAATGTTCCAACAGAGAAGATCTGGAATGACTGGAAGGCTTATGTGGTAAATGCAAGGGCATTGTATGATACGCTTGATGACCAGCAGAAAGCCCAGGTTACAAATACAGCTTCTCTGGAGAAAGCAGAAGGTTATATTTACCAGCTGAAAGCCGATGCGCTCAAGGCAATGCTTAAAGCACTCCCGGATGCGCAGACAGTACGAGGATATGAGGCACCTCAGCCGACTACAGTTCCATCAGCACAGGAGGCAGCTTCTGTTGAAGAGGAACAGGCGGTACCGGCACAGTCTGAGGGATCTGATTTCTCAGATGGAAGTGCGGACGCATTCAGCAGTGATGAAGTTGATGAGCAGGCAGCTGAGACAGTGGATATCCCTCAGGCAGAATCAGCTGAAGATACTGAAGATGTCCAGACAGATGTTGATTTCTCCTCTGATGAAGAAGTTCCGGCAGCAGGTGATACCTCTAAGCGTGAACTTACAGAAGCAGAGCTGAAACAGATTGCAGAAGCCAAGAATGCTTATGACAGATTAACAGAAACAGAAGAGAAGAAATTCAGAAGCGAGAACACCGCACTGGTTGAGAATATGGAGAAGCTTCTTGCCATGGCACTGACTTATGAGAAAGGCCAGAGTGCATATCAGCAGTTCTTCGCAGATGAA
>OGEI01001048.1_pt1 | contig 12414 bp, 8 predicted proteins | sample 1570631 | NCBI WGS metagenome assembly OGEI01 (sample SAMEA2582139, study PRJEB24529) | metagenome | biome: Human gut stool | place: China | collected 2011
TTCATTCAACTGATCGGTAAACGACCATACGCTTGTGTATGGGTCGATCGTTACCAACGGATAGGAGGGGGCGCGGAGTGCATTCTGCTTTTCGGGTTCAAAATAGTTTGAAGGGCCGCTACAAGCGCAAAGCAGCCACGAAAACAAGATACACATTAAAGATACATTTCTCATGATATATAGTTTTTCATTTATGTCCTTACCGTTAGACAAGGTCGATTTAATTAGTCAAACTCAAAAAGGAAAGGTACCCCTTGAATGAGTACGACATTTTAATCATTTTTTCGTAGGCAAAAGAACATAAATTAGCTCTGACCGGGTTGCAGTAATCGGTCAAAAGCTTTCAAATATCAATCAGAGAAGCTGTAAATCTGCTATTTATTCGTTTTTAAGGCGCTTGGTCTCAGTATATGTTTCAACATTCCTCTTACTACCAGGAAATGGAATGGGCATATGGCATAAAAGTAGGCATATCCCAGCCAGTAATGAAAATGTACGACGGTAATACATCTAATCTTTTTGCGGTTTTCTCCGAGATCTTCCATATGGATGGAGAGGTAAGCACAGAGGTGTTTGTCGTCCAACTGCATAATGGTTTCGTTGGGTGATTTGTCGGTGATGTTGGCTAAAGGAGTCTTTTCTCCTGTCCGGATACATCTTTCAATGTCCGGCTTTTCCTTTTCTCCGGCTTGGAGGCCGAATGGTTTTACCAATAAATTACGCAGTTTGAAGAGTTTGTTTACCCAATCCGGCATATCTGTCCATAACGAGATCAGAATATCATCCGCAGTAATCTCCTTCTCCGTCGTTATCTCACACTCGAATGCATCCGAATAGTTTGCCGGGAGGTATTTGTTTATCAGGCTGTCCGCAGGGATTGTAGAGTTTTTGACTTTCATGATGTATTTGTTTATGAATTAAACAGATATTTGTTAATAACATAATTACTTTGGCTTCACAAAGCCTACCGGGTTACGTGGTTTACTCGATAGCTTCTTTTGTACCTGTAATTCTGCTAATGTTTTATTGATCAAATCCAATTGTATCCGGGTATCTTCATTAATATCATTGTAATCGGTAAATACCTCTTCGATGTATTCTTTGAGTTCCTTCATTTGATTATCCAATTGCTCTATTCTATCAACTGAAGGTATAGTTATTAATTGACGAACAGCAACAAATGCCCTCATAATACCTCTGTTTACCTCTATTGCCATCTTTGAATTAAGTACACTGCTAAGCATTGCAACGCCTAGCTCTGTGAATGCAAAAGGCATATATTTGAAGTTGTGCCCTCTTTGATTATTCAAGGTGCCAAAAATGCACCTTGAAAGTTCATCTTTGGTTAGTTCAAACATGAAGTCATCACCTTCAAATCTTTCAATATTTCTTTTTACAGACCGCTTTAAGTACTTTGTTTCTGTACCATACATTTCTGCCAAATCAAAGTCCAGCATTACCTTATGTCCCCGAATTTCGTATATTTTACTTTGAATAATTAGTATTTCATTCATAGCAGGTTTATTTAAGATGATAGTTAATATATTGTTAATCGCAAATGTAGTGATATTAATCAATATAACTTCATTTATAGGACAATAATTGATCGACACAATAGAAACGCTTTTAAATTCGTGGATGGGATGATGCAGACTGAATATAACGTATAGGTAGATCAGGGTATAAATAGTTGGTAAAAGTACTCTTTCTCCTGGGAACAAACGTTGCATAAATGATATTAAATGTTACAATAATGACACTGCATTCAAAGTTGCGTTATTTTGTTATTTTCTGTGCTTCAGCTAGTTCCTGTTATAAAGTTTTTATCTACATTTACGGAGTTAACTTTTTGCAAATCAATAATCCATGAATATGACTCTTTCAAGAAGAACCTTTATCAAGTCCAGTGTGATTTCAGCTCTTAGCTTACCTTTTATGCAAGGATGCCGCTTTGTTGACAGTGAAAATGACGAAAGCGACAGGCTGTTTATGTTGTTTCAGAACCCGCCTGTCACTTCAAAACCTTTTGTTCGTTGGTGGTGGAACGGCGATAAAGTAACGGCAAAAGAGATCCTGCGCGAACTCGACATAATGAAGACCGCCGGTATAGGAGGTGTCGAGATCAATCCGATCCGTTTTCCGGGAGGGGATGATCTGGGAATACCTTCTCTGGAATGGCTAAGCCCCGAATGGATCGAAATGGTAAAGACCGCACTCAAGGGAGCGGAAGAACGGGGCATGATATGCGATATCATCGTCGGTTCGGGCTGGCCTTTCGGGGGCGAGTTCCTGCAACCGGAAGAACAGACCCAGCTAATGACACAGACCGCCCTGAAAGTAAAAGGGCCGGGAAAGATAGAACTGAAAACAGCCGACCTGCTGGCGGAAGCCTCTCCGCAGGTCGCATCCAAATACGAAGGGGCAACCAGCGAGTTATACTCCCTCTGCCTGGCTCCGGTGGAAATGTCGGCATTCACCCCCGCCATAGACCTTCCTTTTGAGAAAGGGGCGGACGTAATCTCCATCGATCTGCCGGAAGGTGAACATATCCTGTATGCACTGGTGAAAGTGACCGGTTTCCAGGCCGTTATCAACGGTGCTCCCGGTGCTGCCGGGCCAGTGCTGAACCATTACAACCAGCAAGCAGTGGAGAAGTTCCTCAACAGGATGTCGGATAAACTCTTCCCCGCTATCGGCAACCTGAAAGGGTTCCGTGCTTTGTTCTGCGACAGCATGGAACTGGAAGGAGCCAACTGGTGCCATGATTTCCTGGAAGAGTTTCAGACCCGCCGGGGATATGATGTAGAGCCTTATCTGCCTTTTATCCTCTATAAAGTCGGGCATATGGGGCATGCTGTCGAGGGAGCACTGGCAACGACCTTGTTCGGCGAGGCCAAGGAAGAGGTAGACCGCGTGAGATATGACTTCTTTGTCACCTGTATGGATATCGTGCGGGATCGTTTCCTGAAGCCCTATACGGAGTGGTGCAATAAATACGGTTTCAAGTCGAGGATACAAACCTATGGCCGCGAGTTCCACCCGCTGGAAGCATCCCTGGAAGTGGATATTCCCGAATGCGAAACATGGTTCTGGAATGCGGACGGTTGCGAGAAAGATGCCTTTATTAAATCGCCCACCGATACGAACGTGAATAAATTTGTCGCATCGGCCGCCCATTATTCGGGGAAAAGGTTAGTCAGTTGCGAAGAAATAACCAATACCGGAAATGTCTTTAACGCCACGCTCGAAAAGATCAAGATGACGGGCGACCAGAGTAACCTTTCCGGCGTGACCCATTCTATCCTGCATGGATTTAATTATAGTCCGCTGGAAGTACCGTTCCCCGGATGGGTCATGTACGGCACGTTCCTGAACGAACGCAATACCTGGTGGCCTTATTTTAATCTGTGGGCGACGTACAAAACCCGCATATCGACCGTGCTTCAGGAGTCTGATTTCTTCGCCGACATCGCCGTGATGCATCCGTTGGCGGATATGTGGACGATACACGGGCCGCAGCGTGACCCATTCCCCGGACTGCATTATCCGTCCTATCAATATAAGGTATGGGAGGCGATCCACCGGAACGGAAACAGTTGCGATTATATCAGTGAAGGAATCATTCAGCAGAGCAGCTTTAAAAAGGGCAATCTGGTTTTCAATAAAAGGAAGTACCATACCCTGATATTGCTCGAAGTCGAGTCGATGATGCCGGCCACGGCAGAGGCCTTGCTTGCCTTTGTGAAGGCGGGGGGCAAACTGATCTTTGTCGGTAAGGAACCTTATAAATCACCGGGATATAAAGATCATCAAACGAACGACGAAAAGGTGAAACAGACGATCGGCAGGATCAGGGAAGCTTATCCGTCACAGCTCTTTACGGTGGAAGCTCCGGTCGAGCCGGTATCCTGGTTCCGAGGGGTACAACAGCAATGCGATATTGTCCCTTATATGAAAATTGATACTCCGAGCCCTTATGTCAGCCAGATACGCCATCAGGCGGGGGACAAGGATATTTACTTTATAACGAACTGTAACCCGGATGATGAGATCCGCATACAAGCCACATTTGCCGACAACGGTAAAACGCCCTGGCTCTGGAATCCGGAAACAGGCGAACGGTCGCCTTATCCTTCTGCATCCGGTTCCGTCTTGCAGATCACTCTGGGGCCTGCCGCTTCCCAACTGATCGTATTTGAAGATGCCAAAGCGAACAAGATGGCTATTCCTGCCATACCGTTACAAAGTTCGTCTCCCGTCAACTTGAACGGCTGGAATGTCCGGATGGAACATATCAACGGAGATACGAAAAAACTGGAGATCGATACCCTGATAGATTGGTCGGCCGATCCGGCTACGCAGGGATTTGCCGGTGTGCTATATTATGAAAAGACGGTGGAAGATGCAGCCGGGTTCTATTATCTGGATCTGGGAAAGGTCTACGGCGTTTCGGAAGTGATCCTGAACGGGGAAAGTCTGGGATGTAAATGGTATGGCAATCGGGTGTATCAGTTGCCGGAACATCTGGCAAAGGCGCCTGTCAAGACATTGCAGGTGAAGATCACGACTACGGTAGGTAACTATCTGAAAGCTACCCCGGAGAATAAAACCGGACAGTCGTGGACTCGCCATCAGAAATGGCTGCCTACAGGAATGATTGGCCCTGTTAAATTAGTATGATTATGAGAAGAATAGGAATACTTATCTGCTTCCTGGCAGGTATCGCACTTTTTGCCGGAGCCAAGTCCTTACAACTAAAGGGGTTGACCTGCGAGTATGTGGAAAACCCGCTGGGAGTGGATGCACTTAATCCCGTGCTGGGATGGCGATTGGAGTCACAGACCCGTAACCAACTGCAATCAGCCTATGAGATACAAGTCGCTTTGAAGGAAGACGATCTTCGGAACGGGAAAGGGTTGGTCTGGAAAAGCGGGAAAGTCAACAGCCAGCAAAATGTAAATATCGTTTACTCCGGTAGGAAGTTGAAGCCTTTTACCCGCTACTACTGGCGTGTCCGTGCCTATGACCGGGAAGGGGAAGTGTCCGCTTGGAGTGAGCCGGCCTTTTGGGAAACTTCCATGCTGTCTCCGGATGACTGGAAAGCCGAATGGATCGGTGATGGTTCGAAAGCACCGGAGAAGGAGGAAGATTTCTATAAAGACGATCCGTCCCCGCTTTTCCGTAAAACGTTCCGTCCCGCTAAAACGGTGCAGGAAGCGCGTCTGTATATGCCGGTATCGGATATTATGAGGCCAGCCTGAACGGTAAACGTATCGGCAACCATGTCCTTGATCCGGGCTGGACGAATTACGGGAAACAAATATTATACAGTACCTATGACGTAACCCCGTTGATCGGCTCGGGAGAAAACGCGATCGGGGTCATGCTAGGCAACGGATATTACAACCCGCTGCCTATGCGGATTTTCAAAACCTTACGGGGAGAGAAGACGACGGGTCGCCCTTGCCTGAAAGCACAACTTCGTATCCGGTATACCGACGGGTCGGTGGAAACAATCTGTACGGATGAAAGCTGGAAAACAACTACCGGCCCGGTTATGCGTAACAACGTCTATCTCGGCGAACAGTATGATGCCCGCAATGAGATAGACGGTTGGGATACTTGCCCATTCGACGACAGCCGCTGGAAACAGGCCGTACCGATAGCAAATGCCACGGCCGGGCAGCTGACGGCTCAAATGCAACCGCCTATCCGGGAGATAGAAGTGATCAACCCCGTGAGGATGACGGAAACGCGTCCGGGAGAGTTTGTCTTCGATATGGGGCAAAACTTTGCCGGTGTGGCGCGTATCAAAGTCAGAGGGGCGAAAGGCTCGACTGTCAGGATCCGTTACGGGGAAGATATTTATTCGGACGGAAGCCTGAACGTGATGACTTCCGTTGCCGGACAGCAGAAAAGGGTCTGGGATGCCGATTGGGAAACCGCCGGTCAACCACAGACTGCCTGGCAGGAAGATGTCTATACGTTGAAAGGAGAGGGGGAAGAGATATGGTCGCCCCGCTTTACGTTCCACGGTTTCCGGTATGTGGAGATAACGGGATGGCCGGGTCGCCCGTCTTTATCGGATGTGGAAGGGATCCGGCTGAGTGCGGATTTGCAAAGAACCGGGTCTTTCGAATGTTCCGATCCGATGCTGAACCGTTTGGATAAGGTGTTGGATTATACGTTCCGCAGTAATCTTTTCAGTGTGCAATCCGACTGTCCGGCACGTGAGAAGTTCGGTTATGGTGGCGATATTGTCGGGACTGCCCGTACGTTCTGTTGGTTCTACGACATGGAGAACTTCTACCGGAAGGCGCTCCATGATTTTGCCAACGACCAGCGCCCTGAAGGGGGAATGACCGAAACGGCCCCTTATAACGGGATAGCCGATATGGGACTGGGGAACGACTCCGGCCCGATCGGGTGGCAACTGGCTTTCGCTTTCATGCAGAAGCAGTTGTATGAATATTATGGTGACCTGCGGACAATAAAAGCCTTTTATCCGACCTTGCGCAAACAAGTTGAATTCCTTCGTTCAAAAGCGAAAGAGAACCGGATCGGGACTTGTATCAACGATCATGAGAGCCTGGAAGAACGCGTTCCCGCCTTGTTCGCTACCTCGCAGTATTATCATCATGTGATTTCACTGGCTGAGTTTGCCTCATTGACAGGCCGGCCGAAGGATGCACAGGAATATTCCCTGTTGGCAGCGGATATAAAGGAATCATTTATAAAAGAATTCGTGAAACCCGGAACAGGGGAAGTGGCAAATGCCACACAGGCAGCCCAGGCATTCGCCTTGTTTTATGATCTGATTCCGGAAAGTGAAAAGGAAGCTGTCTTTGCCGTCTTTCTGAAAGCTATCGGGAAATGGGACGGACATATCGCTTCCGGCATTTTCGGTGTTCCCGCTATTCTGGAAGTATTGCGTCAGAATAACCGGAATGATATTGCCTATGAAATGGTCACGAAAAAGGATTTCCCCGGCTGGGGGCATATGCTCGAATCCGGAGCAACAACCTTATGGGAAACCTGGAAGTATTCGGATAATGTATATTCTCAAAACCACCCGATGTTCGGTAGTGTAGGAGAGTGGTTCTATCAGTCGTTGGCCGGAATAAACCCGATGGCTCCCGGTTTCAGTAAAATCCGGATCAAACCGCAACCTGCCGGTGACCTGACATGGGTAAACTGTACTTATCGCTCAGTGAACGGCCCGATTGTAAGCAATTGGAAGAAAGAAGGCAATACCTTTGAACTCCGGGTAACGATCCCGGTCAATGCAACAGCCAGTATCTGTCTCCCTTCATCGACCGGTTCGGAAATAACGGAAAGCGGTCGTCCGCTGGATACTGTACAGGATGTAAAAGCAGCCGGGTTTGCAGATGGTTTCTATTGTGTCGAAGTCGGATCGGGAGATTATGTGTTTGTTGTAAGGGATATATGAAGTTTGTAGGGGCAACCCTGCCCCTACAAACTTGGCTATTATTTCCTGGGCATCATCTCATCCCTCATTGCTGCATTATAAGCGAACCAGGCGACGATAACTGCATTGTGGCGTATATCGTCCAGTACCAGGCGGTCGGAGAAATCCTGTGTGCGATGCGAATGGCGTCCCCACTCCATAGGATCCTGGATAAACTGGAAAGCAGGAATACCCGCATTGTCGAAAGGTATATGATCCGTACTGCCGACGCTCCGGTTGGAAACAGTCGTAAAGCCTGTATCCAGGAAAGGTTGCATCCACTCTGTAAAGATCGGATAGACCTGTAGGTTATCCTGGGTAAATATACCCCTGAATTTCCCTGGGCCATAATCGGAATTAAAGTAAGCGGATATCTTATTGTATTCCTTCTTTTTCTCTTTGGTTACCGGGTCTTGCACAAACTGCTCCACATAACCGCTCGAACCATGCAGGCCCACTTCTTCACCACCCCAGAAAGCGACACGGATCGTACGTCTCGGTTGTACACCGATGGCTTTCAGTATACGCATGGCTTCAAGCATGGCAATAAATCCGGCACCATCGTCACCGGCTCCCGGACTCATATGATAACAATCCAGATGGCCGCCGATAATGACCAGTTCGTCCTTCAGTTTGGGGTCGGTGCCGGGTATCTCGGCTATGACGTTATATATCTTGCGGTCAGACTCGAATTTAACGGCGATATCGACTTCCATTTCTACCTTTTCACCGTTCCTGATCAAGCGTTCCATCAAGCCGTGGTTTTCGCAGGCAATATTTAGTTCGCAAGGTACGGGGCCGGCTTCTTCTAATTTATGGAAGTTCAATCCCGGAACACTGTAATTCCCCGATTCATGGATAATGACGGCCGGATTCTCCTTGTGTACAAAACTCAGTATTTCGGCATAAGACAACTCGCTTCCTTCGATGGCCTGGGCGGGTCTGCGGCGACGGGGCTGTACTTTAGTGATCGGATATTCGGCTGTTTGCTTTAAAGACTCTTCCGTATGCCGGCGGGCCATAGGTTCGAAACTGATCTTATAATCCGTAACAGACGGCATCAGTACGATCTTTCCTTTCAGTGTCCCTTTCAATGCCTGCAATTCTTTGTCGTTTGTGGCAGTGATCAGTACAACATCCCCTTTTACCGGCCCGTTTGTGCCGTTTGTCCAGGCTACCGGAGCCGGAAAGATGGGTATATAATAAGGTAACGTCATTGCGGCGTAAGCCTTTTCGATATCCCATCCGCCACGCGGCCAGTCACGGGCAAATTCGATGCGGGGATTAGACAGCTTGTATTCCTCCATCATTTCTTTGGCTACTTTATAACCTCTCTCCATCCCGTCAGACCCTGTCAGGCGGGGGCCGGCATAATCCAGCAAACGGTAAGATAACCGCTCTATGTCGGAATTCAGTTGTTCTTCCTGCTTGATCTTTTGGGCGACAGTCAGGTCGATCTTTTCAGTCTGGGCCATTACGGATGATACACCGATCATCAAAAATACCAATAAGCTTTTCATTTTATCTTTGTTATGGTTTCACATAAGTGTAAGTTGTTTTCTAAGACCTCCAAAGGTAATAAATCTGTATTTCATACAGATCAATCGCAGCAGAATATATCGAAATATAATTGGTATACGAAAGGAGAAGAAACGATATCGGACACACTGTTCATTATCGGACACTATCGAAGGTGGCTATGATTCAGTAAATCAGTTGTATATCTTTTTGGCATAGCTTTTGCCTGTGGAAAGGCAAAAACATTTATAACAATGAAAAAGATATATATAGCTATCGCATCTTTGTTGCTGACCGTATCCGGCTTGCATGCGGAAGGACAGGAGAATATAGTGAAACTGACCCTGAAAGAGGCTATCGGTCTGGCACAACTCCAGTCGGTGGATGCCGCTGTAGCCCTCAACGAACTGAAAACGTCTTACTGGGAATACCGCACCCACATAGCAGACCAGTTGCCGGAAATGAATTTCAAAGGAACGATCCCCAGCTACAGCAAGCAATACAGCCGTAACCAACAGCCGGATGGTACCTATGCGTTCGTGCAGGACAATAACCTATCTATGGACGGGGCTATCTCCATCGATCAGAACATTGCGCTAACCGGAGGTAAGATCTCGTTGAATACGTCGCTCAACTTCTCGCGTCAGCTCGGGCACGGTGCCTACAATGAATTTATGAGCGTCCCGATCGGGCTGACCCTGACACAGCCTATCTTCGGGGTGAACGACCAGAAATGGAAACGCCGTATCGAGCCCGTACGTTATCAGGAGGCGAAAGCCGCCTATATCGAGAGTGTGGAAGAGGTTACCATCTCCACGATCGCCTATTTCTTTAACCTTCTGCTGGCAAAAGAGAACCTGCTCACTTCGGAGCAAAATCTCGAGAATGCCAATAAACTATATGAGATAGCCGTCGCTAAACGTAAGATCGGTCATATCTCCGAAAGTGAGTTGATGCAACTCAAACTATCCGCTTTGCAGGCGAAAGGCAAACTAACGGAAGCACAGTCGAACCTGAACGCAAATATGTTCCAGCTCCGTTCTTTCCTGGGGTTGAGCGAAGAAGATGTGATAGAGCCGGTTATCCCCGAGTCTGTACCCGATATGCGTCTGGTTTACCAGGATGTATTGGAAAAGGCGCAGGAAAATAACTCGTTTGCGAAACGTATCCTGCGCGAACAACTGGAAGCCGATTATGCCGTTGCCACCGCCAAAGGGAAGCGTCGCGATATAAACCTGTTTGCTTCCGTGGGGTATACTGGAAAAGACTATGATTTTGCCGGAGCTTACAATCCGCTGAAGGATAACCAGGTGGTAGAGGTTGGTTTCAGTATCCCGCTCCTCGACTGGGGCAAACGGAAAGGGAAGGTAAAAGTGGCAGAGTCGAACCGTGAGGTGGTACTTTCCAAAAACCGCCAGAACCAGATGACGTTCAACCAGAATATCTTCCTGCTGGTGGAGAACTTCAACAACCAGGCCGCCCAGCTGGAGATTGCAGCCGAAGCCGACGAGATTGCACAGAAGCGTTATCAGACTTCGATAGAAACCTTTATGATCGGTAAGATCAATATCCTCGACCTGAACGACGCCCAGCAACCCAAAGACGATTCCAAGCAAAAGCATATCCGCGAGTTGTACGGTTTCTGGAATTATTTCTATAATGTGCGCAGCGTCACCCTCTATGATTTCCTCAACGATCGTAATCTGGATGCCGATTTTGAAGAAATAGTAAGGAGATAATTCGTATCTTTACAAACCCAAAAAGACACCGATATGATATTAATTGTAGATGATGATGTAGTTGTTCGTTCTTCGCTTACCTTTTTGCTGAAGCTGGCAGGCTTTGAACCGGAAGCTGTTCCGGGGCCTGAAGAAGCGTTGGCGATCGTGCGCAAAGAAACGCCGCAGCTGATCCTTATGGATATGAACTTTACCTTGACTACGACGGGAGAAGAAGGAATTCAATTATTGAAACAGGTAAAGATATTTCAACCCGATGTGCCGGTCATCCTGATGACTGCCTGGGGTTCAATTTCGCTGGCTGTGCAGGGTATGCAAGCCGGCGCTTTCGATTTTATAACCAAGCCCTGGAACAACCTGGTGCTGCTCAAATCGATCCGTACGGCTCTCGAACTGAACGAGCAGAAGAAAATAGAGAAGGCTCCGCTCAACCGGAACGATGCGGATAATAAATTCCATTTTGCCAAGATCATCGGACAGAGCGACGCACTGATGGACGTACTGGGCACGGTTTCACGGATCGCCCCGACCAATGCTTCGGTACTGATCACCGGCGAAAGCGGAACCGGGAAGGAACTGATCGCTGAAGCTATCCATGCAAACAGCCCGCGTGTAAAGGAGGCTTTTGTGAAGGTCAACCTGGGCGGATTGTCTCAAAGCCTTTTTGAAAGTGAAATGTTCGGACATAAGAAGGGTGCCTTTACGGATGCCTATATCGACCGTACCGGGCGTTTTGAGATGGCTAACAAAGGTACGATCTTTCTGGATGAGATAGGCGATCTGGAATTGTCCTGCCAGGTGAAACTGTTGCGTGTATTGCAGGATCAGACTTTCGAGGTATTGGGCGACAGTCGCCCCCGGAAGGTGGATATCCGTGTGGTGAGTGCTACGAACTGTAACCTGCCGGAAATGGTAGCCGCCCGTACGTTCCGTGAAGACTTGTTCTATCGTATTAACCTGATCACGATCCATCTGCCTGCTTTGCGGGAACGGAAAGACGATATTCCTTTGCTGGCGCGTTATTTTGCGGATAAGCAATCGGAGGTGAACGGTTTGCCCCGTGTCGATTTCTCTGCCGATGCAAAGGCTTTCTTGCAACGTCTTCCTTATCCAGGTAATATCCGCGAACTGAAGAACCTGGTGGAAAGGACGATGCTCGTCTCCGGCAAATCGTTGCTGGACGTGGCTGATTTTGAAAGCCAGTGCCTGAACCTGGGAAATCCCCAGACCGTAGCAAAAGGAAGTGCCGCCAGTTTTGAAGGCATGACGCTGGATGAAATAGAACGGCAAACGATCCTTCAGGCGCTTGAAACGCATAACGGCAACCTATCGCATGTGGCCTCTGCGCTCGGTATCAGCCGGGCTGCCCTGTACCGCCGTTTGGAGAAATATGATATTCCCACAGATAAATAAATGACAGACGGATGAGGGTAAAAGGACTGTTCTGGATATTGACCGGGTTGTTGCTGACCGTGATGGGGGTGATGACCTATCACGTATTCTACAATTACTCCTCCGTCATGTTTTTTGTCGTGGAGGGACTGGTGTTCATTTCCGTTCTTTATCTGATCCTTTTCTACCGCCGTATCATCAAACCGCTGGATATTATCGGAAACGGTATGGAGCTTCTGAAGGAGCAGGACTTCAGTTCCCGCCTGAGCCGGGTAGGGCAGAAAGAGGCCGACCGTA
>OGEI01001058.1_pt1 | contig 12323 bp, 8 predicted proteins | sample 1570631 | NCBI WGS metagenome assembly OGEI01 (sample SAMEA2582139, study PRJEB24529) | metagenome | biome: Human gut stool | place: China | collected 2011
GGCGGCGGCGCTCAACTGGCATTGTCACAAGCAGGCATCAAGCTTTATGGAGGCGTTACCGGCAAGGCCGATGATGCAGTAAATGATTTGCTCAATAATAAACTGGACTATGACCCGGCAGTAAAATGCGCACACCACGAACAGGAACACGGCGGCGCAGGCCACACCTGCGGCGCACACGGCTGCGGTAGCAATAGTCACCACGGACATTAAGCGCCTTGCCCTGCATGATTTACCTGAACAGCAAAATTCAGTACACTACTTACTCACTGCATAAGCAGTGAGTTTTTCTTTTTCCGGACAGACTAAAAAGGAAATCCATCTGCACCACAGCCTTTACGCACCCGCTGCTGCTCAAGCTCACTCGTCGACAGCCCTACATAAATTTTCTTCTAAATCACCTGCCTGTAACTTCTTACTAGCCAGTATTTTCTCCATCGCAGACTAAATACATAGTCCAAATTCCAAAAATCAGGCTGCTTACACAAATGATTCTGCTAACCACTGTTTTGTAATCATTTCCCTGCTTCGGGGCAAAAGAAAACTGCCCCTGTTATATCAAGGGCAGTTTAAAAATATTTTTAAATTTTGTTTCGCGTACTACTGCTTACGTACGTTAGCAAGTAATACCTGTCTTTATATTCTGCTTACTGTGTTAGTATTGAGATAAATAGTATATTAAAACTCTAAACTGAATTTACTTTGTAGATAGTACGTTAGCAGAATATACCACGATGCTGTAACGTAAATACAAAACGTTTATTTTGTATCTTGTATCTTTTCTTGTTTATTTCTTTATTCTTATATATATAGGCGAAACAGCAACGATTTTAGCGGCGATGTGACGGAGATAGTAACAGTAATATAATAAAATTACTAAGTTTTAATATATCATTATATAAAAGATCCCATTATTAATCTGCTTCATTTTCTGCGATTTGCTCTAAAGTACTTTTTAATACTATCAAATCTGATTTTTTTATGGTTGAAATATCCATATTTTCTAGAAGTCCGTTTATTTTAATAAGTAAAACTTTTACTGTTTCCATATCCTCTGGAAATTTTCTCTTTATATTATGACTCCTATTAAACCTTAACAAAAAATTTCTAAACAAAATAATATCTTTCGGATCTGCTACTTCTAAAAAATTTTCTAAATCTTTAGTATCAATTTTTGATAAAAATCCTTGTTCCTCATAATTTCCAACATCAACATAAATTCTTTCAAACTCATACAATCTATCAATCAAACCATCGATAGAAACTGCTATCATCTGCAATTTTTCATTGTTTTTAGTTCTAATCATTTCCAATACTTTTCTTTTTAATTCAAAACTATATTCTCTTGCCTCTTTATTCTCAAATAAAATTTTATTCCCCCATATATTATAAATTTCATATTTAGTCAATAAATTTTTCTCCATATTGTCTTTAATACGTTGTTTGATTTCTTCATCGTTAAAATACTTTTCTGCTAATTCAAAACAAATATCTGTAATGGTATCATAATCATCAATATCATATTTATCACTTTCTAACTTACCCATTACTACACTAAAATTATCTTCTATCTCTTTATCAGTTTTACAATAATACCACTCTTTAAGTATATATAGTTCCTGTAAACGTTCTCTCCTTTTAAACGCTTCCATCTGGCTTTCTACTACTTTAAACATTTCATCATCAACAAAGTTGTATTTTACAAGATAGTGATCTATAAATTTAGCCCCCCAAATAGATGAATCTAACAAACTAGCACTTTTTAGTTCCCACTGGAACCCAGTCTTATCTATGCAATTATATTCCTGTAACTTTTCAACTTCCTCCCATTTTATTTCATTTGTATTCATTTTCATATCCTTTAAAGCAATAGACATATTGATGCAACGTTTTAACATTATTCCCCAAAAGTTATTCCTATTGTTTATTGAGTAACCTTTATCACAAATATGTTCTTCTATTTTTTTACATAATTCTTCAAAGCGCTTTAATGCGAATTTTAATGTTCTAATATTTTTTGATTCAAGTCGTTCAAAAGTTTCTATTATTAAATCTTTATTATCTTGAACAAACTGACTGACATTTGATTTCAATTTCAATCCATTTAATATATTTTCAAATATTTCGTCCATCTCGTTTTCAAAATTTATTGTTAAACCAACAACTTTTTCTTTAAATTTCAAATAATCTTGAGCATTTTTTCTACTAATAATATATTCTTCATTGACTACTATCATTGTTTTAGTATTAGTTTGACCTGCTAAAGAATCAATTAATCCTAGTAACTCACTATACGTAATTGTACTTCTCTCAAAATCGTCAAAACAAAAGATATAATTTTCAAAACTTATAACACCAGATGTTATATCTGCAATTATTGAGTTTATTTTTTCTCCTTTAGGGCATAAACTAATCCTGCCTCTCCACAATTTTGACCAAAATCCCAGTTTAGTTGATGCAGAAGTATTTATTGATTTTATATTTTGATTACTGTTTATCCGTGCTTTTTTTCTCGCACGTTCATTAACAATAATATTTGCGACATGAAAAGATATATCTTGTAAAATTTCTTCTACACTTTTCAATCCAAACAAGGAAATATAAATTACTTGCTTTTCGTACGCACTTTGCAAATGATCGATTAACTTATTTTTAACAAAATAAGTTTTTCCAGATCCCCATCCTCCATTTATCATAATGGCATAATCTGTCTCTTTTTCACATATATATACATCTATACTTGATAATGTTTTTTCAATTCCCATTTTGCAAAACACCTCTTTAATTTTTTTATATTTATATTATATCAATCTATATTACACAACAGCAAAAACACTCAACTAATAAAGTTGAGTGTTTTTATCTTTTAACCTATACCAATCCAAAATACTTTTCAAAAAACTTTTTCAACTTTTCGATAATGCCTTCTTTCTTTTCTGCTCTACCACCACCAAAGCGCGATACTGGCGGCATAATTTTATCAATGTCAGTACCGATTGTTTTTAAAGTACCATCACGGAAAGAATTATCAATAAATTTCTTAGTTTCTTCTGATTTCAACCGTTCTTCATCAATGATCTCTGCAAGATCCTTTTCTTTCTGTTCATGTACAAATTTACGCCAGTCTTCATCGACTTTAGTTGAAATATTAACGCTTTCGATAAAGTCTTCAATGAGTTCTTTCTTGCTGCGCAGCTGAATACTGGAATTAATAGCTTTATCAATAGCAACCAGAATATTTTTATCATTACAGTTAGATTCATGATATTTAACGACTAACATCAGTATATAATCAATATTAATCTCTACCTGCCTGATCAACTCAATTTCAAAGACGATATCATCGTTAATATTTTCTTTATCAGCAGCTTTATCTTTGGTAAAAGTCTGGTAAATATCGATATAAAGACTTTGGTAATCCTGAAAATCTCTATCTGATAATATTGCTTGCCCCTCAAAATCATCAAAAGCAGTCAGGATATTTTTTAATCTTAATATAGCACCAAACAGACGCACGAAATCTTTTTGATTCTGCTCCCCGATAATTGCCTGTCCTAAAGGAAAGTCTTGTGATAATTCACTGATCAATTCTGTATAGCCCGGCTGGTGCTTACCATTTTCATCATAACCATGATAGTACGCATCATAGCCTTTCAATAAAACAATACTACCAACTTCCTTGTCACCAAATAAAGCCACTGCCTCATCGGTTTCCTTTTGCAGATCACGGAAACAAACAATATTGCCATAAGTTTTTACTGAATTTAATATGCGGTTCGTGCGGGAAAATGCCTGAATAAGCCCGTGTTGTTTTAAGTTTTTATCCACCCACAACGTATTAAGCGTAGTAGCATCAAATCCTGTCAAAAACATATTGACCACTATCAACAAATCTACTTCGCGATTTTTTACCCGTGTAGACACATCTTTATAATAATTTTGGAATTTTTCAGACGAAGTATCGTAGTTAGTATTGAACATACCATTATAATCTGCAATTGCAAATTCTAAAAACTCACGTGACGTTTTATCCAATAGTTCCGGTTCAAAACCTTCATCCGGCATTACATCTTCAGGATCATCCTCGTTGGCGCTAAAACTGAAGATAGTCGCAATAGTTAAATCTCTGCGGCGCTCGATTAATTGCTTTTTAAATTCAACGTAGTACTTCATTGCCATGGGTATGGAGCTGACTGCAAAAATAGAATTAAACCCTGCCATCCGTTGACCTTTAAGTGAATAAAAGCTGTTTCTTTTAGTTTTCTGGTCAAAGTGATCAAGTACATATTTTACTATTTCCCGAATACGTTTTGGCGATTCCAGCGCCCGTTCTCTATCAATAGCACGCACCTGAGTATCTTTAATACCTTCTACCGTTTTCATGGTATTTACATAATCAATACGGAACGGCAACACATTTTCATCATTTATTGCATCAACAATAGTATAAGTATGTAGCTTATCACCAAAAGCCTGTGGTGTCGTTCGCAGCAGCGGATTTCCGCCACTGGAAGCATTTACCGCAAAAATAGGTGTGCCTGTAAATCCAAATAAATGATAATTTTTAAAAGCTTTCACTATTTTATCGTGCATTTCACCAAACTGGCTACGATGACACTCATCAAAAATAATAACAAAATGCTGTTTAAAAACGTTATGACTCTTATTCCGGCTAACAAATACATCCAGCTTTTGAATAGTCGTAATAATTATTTTAGTATTTGGATCTTCCAATTGTTTTTGTAATATTCTGGTTGACACGTTACTGTTCGCTGCCCCTTTTTCAAAACGGTCATATTCTTTCATGGTCTGGTAATCCAGATCTTTACGATCTACAACAAATAATACCTTGTCAATATCTGGCAAGGCACAGGCAAGTTGTGCCGTTTTAAAAGAGGTCAGTGTTTTGCCGCTGCCGGTAGTATGCCAAATATAACCGCCGGCCTGCAACGGTCCTGGAGGGGGGTAATTACTGGACACTACAATACGCGACAAAATTCTTTCTGTAGCTGCAATTTGATAAGGACGCATAACCAGCAATAATGATTCTGTAGTAAACACACAGTACTTGGTCAAAATATTTAAAATTGTATGTTTTGCAAAAAACGTTTTTGTAAAATCCACAAGATCAGCAATTGCTTTGTTATTGCCATCTGCCCAAAACGAGGTAAATTCAAAGCTGTTACTGGTTTTTTTACTCTTCCGTCTTTCACTGCCAGCCATTTCTTGTACATGGCTGATGCGAGTAGTATTAGAATAATATTTAGTATGCGTACCATTAGAAATCACAAAAATCTGTACATATTCATATAAGCCACAGGCAGCCCAAAAGCCGTCACGCTGATAACGTTTGATTTGATTAAAGGCTTCTCTGATAGCCACGCCACGACGTTTTAACTCCACATGTACCAAAGGCAAACCGTTTACAAGAATAGTAACATCATAACGAGTATCATGATTGCCCTGATCTTCTTGATATTGATTAATGACCTGCAACCGATTATTGTGGATATGTTTTTTATCAATCAGGTAAATATTTTTAGGTGAGCCATTATCACGATGCAGGATCTGTACATGATCTGTCTGGATTTTACGAGTTTTTTCTACAATACCTTCATTTTTATTCGCAATGCAATTTGTAAAAAATTGTTCCCACTCGCTGTCTGAAAAAATATAATCATTAATTAGTTCCAATTGATGACGCAGATTATTGATCAAAGCTTTTTCATCATGAATAGTCAGGAATTCATACCCCTGCTCTGACAATAAACGTATAAATTCACACTCAAGTTCGGCTTCACTCTGGTAAGCATCAGAGCGTTTATAACCAGATTCATATGCTGATACATATTCAGCAACGACTGTACTGCCTTCAGTTGATGCTACGATATTATATGTACTCATGTCCGCTTCTCCTTTTCTTGTTCTATCTTCTCTAAGTAACAAGAAACTGTAACTAACAACTTAATCTCGTCAAAACTCATTTCTTGCGGTATTATAGTAACCCATTTTTTTGCAAACTCTTTAGAAAATAATTCAACTTGTTCCAGTGCCCATTCTCGTTTAGACACAATTTGCGTTTCATTCAAATCACAATAAATTTTTCCCAGTTGATAATTTGCCATACTATGCATTTTCCATGGTCTTTGATGCAAAATATAATCTAATTTCTCTGTTGCCATTTCATAATTTAACGAATCAATAGCATCGCACAAATCTGGTATTATTTCTATAATACCTTGCTTAAATCGTTCAACACTTGTTAGATTTTCTTTTAAAGTATTTTTACATCCCATGTATCTAATAACAGTTTCAACGTCGTAATATTCTTCATGTCGCAATTTTAAAATGTCTTTAATCTCTTTCAATATATCCAAATAATCTAACGATCTATTGATTTTATGCTTTTTCCATTCTATTTCTTTTAAGCTAACTATCTCTTTTACTTTTTCAGTTGCCAAATCTAACAATAAATATTGCGATTTTATATATTTTTTCAAAACATCAAAAGAAAAAATTAAATCTTTTATCTCATCAAATTTATTGGAATATATCCTAACACCAACACCATCTTTTATCCCACGAAATTTTGTTGCTGGATTATTTGCAATAACCCATGGAGAATACTGTATTTCATGTTTCATAAAAAACTTTGGTCGATTTGTTTCAAATGGGTGGGCAAACATAATAGAACGTAAATATTCAAAAAATTTATCGTCTGTCGGGCATTTATGTTTTTCAATATTTAATGGTTTAGACAAACAAATATTTTGGAAATAATCTATTTTATCAATTTTTTCAATGTCAAGTTGCTTTAAGACATGTTTTACAGCATCTAAAACCATACAACTGAACATAACAAACGATAAAAAATCTTCTTCTGTTTTTGGTGTTTCTGCATGGCCATTTAAATATTCAATACAACTTTCCAACCTATCTGTAACAGCACAAAAAAGATTAAAACAAGTTTTATATTCCTCATTATACATAAAAAGTGGTGTTTCATTAAAAGCATTTCTAAATTCACGATAAACATCAGGGTTTAAAAACACTTCCACTATTTCTTCTCCTTAAAAGACAATAATTTGTCTCGATAATATTCGTACTGCTTTTGGCGGGCTTCAATTTCTGCTGGTAAACCAATTGTTATATCGTTACATAAAGCATCGAAACGATCTAAAATATCAACAATCCGTTTTTGCGCTGACATGGACGGTATTAGTACTAACACTTTTTCGAGTTTTGCAACTGATAACCCTGGTTGTGCCCCAGCTGTTTTATACTGATTCAAGTTTGCTGCAATTAAAATATAGTAAAGAAATCTTTCATCACACTTTCCTTTTGGTTCAACAACGACTGCATGTTCAGTTGCATAAAATTTACCTGATGCATAACAAACATTCCCACATAAAGCCCCTTGCCGACCAATCAAAGAAAAGTTACCCTCTTGGTTATAAGATTTAACGTATCCACGAAGACCATTTCCACCAAAACAAGGATACTGATATTTCCCAAAGGGCTCATGAAATATTTCTGTCGAAGATATTGTTTTGCCAGCTTTTAAAGTACATACTTCACCTAATGTCAACCACTGAATTTCTTTCCCCAATTTCTTATCAACTGGCTCTATATTAAAGCCATCACATGTCAAAAGTATATTTTGATAATACTCATATTGTTTTTTCCTTGCTGTAAGCTCTGCTGTAAGCTCTGCTGTAAGCTCTGCTGTAAGCTCTGTGAAATTGTCTAAAATACGGACAATTTCACGCTGTACTGGCAGGGGGGGAATAGGAACAAAGAATTTTTCTATCATTGGTTTCCTTATAGATTTAACTGTTGCGTTAACCGCTTTTTGATATATAAATTTCTTAAAATTTTGAGCCATATAATAATATAAAAATTTAGTTATAACATAGTTGTCTTCAATATGTATTCTATACGCCCTTTGATGCAGTGCATATTTACCATTTACATAATGGAATATTTCCCCTATACTTCCTTCTCCAGGAATTATAATAGCTTCTTCATCAAATTCATATGAGTTATTCAAAAAAACTTCTTTAGATCTAACATAGAAAGGGTATTCTCCATTTTCATCTGCATCTTGCCTATTACTTTTTCCTGTACCCACTTTGCAAAATTCACAAATGGCTTTATACTCTACACCATCAGGACAAAACTCATTTATTAATTCATCTAATCTACTCATTCCATAGCATTCCCTTCTTCATTCCACCCCAAATTCCCAATTGCAGCCATCATTTCATTATTATTTTTCACATTATCAAGAACCCCTATAACAAGACGTTGAAGGGCATCATATCTTTTTAAACCTAATAATTCATCATCACCATTACTGTGTACAATCTCGCTCAACTCGCTAAACAACTTATAACCATTCTCAGAAAATTCTTTAGGAATAATCGAACATTCCTTATCTACTTTAACCAATATCTCTTTGAAAGGTCGATGTTTGCCATTTTTATTTTTGGTTTCAATATCAATAGCTTCGGCTGTTTGAAATGTAATTCTCTCTAAAACTTTCCTCAAATAAACTATTGCTCCAGCTCCAAGTTCATCGCGATAAGCACGATCAGCCTTCTCTAATAGTTCTGAAAAATCATCATATTTACCTCGTCCTAATAAAACATTTTCTGTTAATCTTTCAGTACGCTTCAACACACGTATATCAGGAGCTTGACTATATATATCACTTTTACTTTCTACTAAAAACCATACTGGTATTACTTCCCCACAACGAGGGCACGTTAATACACAATCAATACTCACCAAACGTTCGTTAATACCAATACAGAATAACTCTTCATCTGATACAAATGTAATATCAATATCGCAATTTCTACAAAAATAATTTAAAGCGATTTTTCCTGCTTTAATTTTTTTCTGTCTGCCACATTTTAGCTTCGTATTATTCAAAAAACCTTCAACCTGTTCAAATTTACTGGTTAATGGTTTTGAAAGAATATCAGTTAATCGCATCTCCATCTACCTCGATTTCCGCAATGATTTTATCTATTTCATCACGCAAAACCTGTTCTCTGGCAACTATTTGTTTAATTTCAGCATTTAAAACAGCGATATCTATTTTTTCTCTGGTATCTTCCTGCTCGACATAGGTACTGACTGAAAGATTATAGTCCTGAGTTTCAATATCGGCATTAGGTACAACCTTGGCAAGATAATCTTTATCAGCTCGTTCTTTGTAGATATCGATAATATGAGCAATATTAGAAACAGTGAGCTTATTACTGTTAGTCACCTTCACATATTCTTTGGAGGCATCAATAAATAAAGTATTGTTTTCCTGCTTAGATTTTTTCAAAACCATGATACAGGTGGCAATACTGGTTCCATAAAAAAGGTTATCAGGCAGTTGAATCACACAATCAACAAAATTATTATCTATTAAATATTTACGTATTTTTTGTTCTGCACCACCGCGATACATTACACCAGGGAAACAAACTATTGCTGCCGTACCATTGGTAGCCAGCCATGACAGAGAATGCATAATAAAAGCCAAGTCTGCCTTAGACTTTGGCGCCAATACTCCCGCTGGTGAAAAGCGCGGATCGTTGATCAATAGAGGATTATCACTACCATCCCACCTAATAGAATAAGGAGGATTGGAAACGATAGCTTCAAACGGTTCGTCATCCCAATGCTTTGGATCTATAAGCGTATCGCCATGGGCAATATCAAACTTGTCGTAATCAATATCATGCAAAAACATATTGATACGGCAAAGATTATAAGTTGTAATATTGATTTCCTGTCCAAAAAATCCCTGACGCACATTTTCTTTGCCAAGAATTTTGGCAAATTTAAGCAGCAACGATCCACTGCCACACGCGGGGTCATAAACTTTGTTTACTTCTGTTTTGCCAACCAATGTAAGGTGCGTAAGCAATTCCGACACTTCTTGCGGCGTATAGTATTCCCCGCCGCTTTTACCGGCATTAGATGCATACATACCCATTAAAAATTCATAGGCATCACCAAAGGCATCTATGGTATTATCCTGATAATCGCCAAGTTTTAGTTCCCCAATACCATTCAACAACTTTACTAATTTTTCATTCCGTTTGGCAACTGTTCCTCCCAACTTGTTGCTGTTTACATCCATATCGTCGAACAGCCCTCTAAAATCGTCTTCGCTGTCGCTGCCCTGAGCCGAACTTTCAATCTTCCGAAAAACTTTTTCCAAAGTTTCATTAAGATTTTCGTCAGAAGGAGCCTTCGCTCTTACATTTCCAAATAATTCACTTGGCAAAATAAAAAAACCTTTTGTTTTTACCAGGTCTTGTCTGGCTTGTTCAGCTTCACTATCAGCAAGTTTTGCATAATCAAAATCAATATTTCCTGCCTCATGTTCGCCAATATTGATATAATTTGTTAGGTTTTCTGATATATAACGGTAAAACAACATTCCTAAAACATACTGTTTAAAATCCCAGCCGTCAACACTACCTCGAAGATCATTGGCAATACCCCATATCATACGATGTAATTCTGCCCGCTCTTGTTCTTTTTTATTATCAACCATGTCAATCTCCTTCTTGTTATTCTTCTTCGATATCTTTTAAGGTTTTACCATCTTTTGTTTTCCAACTTACCAATCCATTAACATGTCCACCAATAACAAAGGCCGCTGCATATGAAGGACTTTTAAATAAAATATCTTCTTGAAGAATATTATTATCGTCTATATTAGCTTTTTTTCGAGCAGCTTTAATAGTTGCCGGAATAGTATGTGAATCTATAATCTCAATATGGCTGCCTTGGAGAACAACAAATCCATCGTTAGTTTGCTTACAAATCGCTTCTATAATTTTGTTGCTTTTTTTACTTTTGCGTTTAAAATAAAATATTTTTTCTGTAATATCTATATGTTCATCATTCTTCTTCTCAAAAGCTGATTTTGTCAAAGGTACAAAAACTTTATGTCCCAATGTCCCCATAATAACTTTAGCATAATCAATAAACTCTTCTAATTCACTTTCTTGTTCTTCGCGTATATTTCCAAGATTGGGTTCATTAACATTTTTTACATCATATCTTTTGGCATCCATAGCAATATTACGAAAACGATTTTCAAGGTAACTTATTTCTGTTGCCCCAAAATAATTATTAGTTGTCGTAAAAACAACGGCTTCATGCCAGTAGCCTTTGTCAGGATTCCTTTTATGCTCCTTTAATCGATTAAGGATACCTTCACCGCTTTTTCTTGCACCAGCTTGTCCTACATAAACTATATCTTTACCTGTTTTTTCAGATACACCAAATAAAAAATATACTCCACTTTGTTTTAAATCATCCCGTTCTTGGCACCTCTCTAACTCAGTTCGCGGAATTTTATAAGCAATACCAACCCAGTTAGCCATTGTGCATTTTATACGTCCACTAGCTTCTCCATCTATAAGAAATAAATTAATATTTTTTCCCCTAGTCACCATTTTTGTAAACCTCCACAGAAATCGTTCTTATATTCATTAAATATATTCTAACATATAATATGTTAATTGTAATACGGCTTTATCATATTTCTTCCTATCCATGTTATAATACATTCAATTAACTACAAACGAGGTGACAAATATGCAAAAATTTATTCCTTTTGCCAAGCTGTCGAAAAAGACGCAGCAGGAGATCAACAAAAGCCATCGCAAAAGTTGGGGCAACATTGACCCGGTAACCAAACGTCCCGCAAATTCCAAAGCGTACAACCGCAAAAAACTCAGGCCTGGAAAGATGATTTTCCTGCGCCTGAGCTTTTTTATTGCTGTTTTAGTTTTAAAACAAAATTTATTTATATTGTTGACTAAAAAAGTTGCATCCTTCCAAAGTCGTAGTATAATAGGCATTATAATAAATTTAAAGTTTTTGAGGGGATGCACTTATGCAAACAAAAAAATTAAGATACCTGCTGCTGTTTGCCGTTATCGCAATAGCCGCCACAGTGGTCTGGTACTTTGCCTACTTGGTCAAAACGCCGCAGTATTCGCTGGGTCTTATTGGCACTGCGGTACAAAAGCACGATTTTGCGGCTTTTGAAAAGCACGTCGATATGGAAACACTTTACAGCAGTGCTTATGACGATGTCGTTGTTGCCTCTTTTGGCAACGAACGCCTGTCAAGCCCGATTCTGGCTGCGTTAGTACAGAATATCAAAGGTGTTGCCGTCCCGATCCTGATCGACCAGACCAGACAATACGTCAACGGCGGTGCTATGGAAGAAGCAGATCCAAGTGATGCTGACTCGCCGATGCTGCAAAACAACGGCACTGATATCGTCAATAATC
>OGEI01001065.1_pt1 | contig 12188 bp, 7 predicted proteins | sample 1570631 | NCBI WGS metagenome assembly OGEI01 (sample SAMEA2582139, study PRJEB24529) | metagenome | biome: Human gut stool | place: China | collected 2011
AATTTCCTGATTACTTGGATCTGCATATTTTGTTGTCTTATTGTTGACTGAATCATATGCTGTACATTCAAAATACATTTCCGGTCTGATGTCACCTTTTTCAAAATCATTTTTTACATATGTTACACTGAAATCAGCCTGCTTTGTCTGTATATCCGCATATTTTGTCTTGCCTACGAGCACCTCTCCTGTATCGTAGAGATAAACCATCTCATCATCGCCTACATCATATGCGTTTGTATCTGTTGATGCACGAGTTATAATATTTCCGGATGCTGCCGGTGTTCCTTTATATCCTGCTGCTGCATAAACCTCTGTCTGTGTCTTTCCCGCCGCATCTTTATATGTAAATGAAATTGCTATGCCTGTACCGTTTGAACCTGTTTGATTAAATGCATCTTTTGAGCAATTATCGTACGAAAGTCTCAACTGATATACATTATTTGTCTTTGCTGTCGCATCTGTATATGTCTGACCGTCCGTTACTGTATCACTGTAATTTGCACCACCTGTTACTACCGTGATACTGTCAAATGAAGCATATGAGAAATCTTCTTTTATCTGATATGAAAGTTTGTCAGTATTTTCCTCAAATAAAAGTGATGTGTCAGTACGGTATCCGGTAAATACATATCTTCCTGAATAGTCCGTGTTTGCTTCATCCTCAAAGATTGACTTTACATACTGCTGTAAAGTTTTCAATACTGATTTTCTGTCATCTGCCTTGAGATAATCATTTGCACCCTGGTTGAAATATGATTTCATACTGTCAAACTTCTTTGATATATTTTCCAGTGCAGTCTCTGTTGTGTCCATCCAGCTCATGGCATCCTGAACATTCTTCTCAGCATACTGTGTAAGCTGTGAATATGTTGTACGAAGTTTCAGAGAACGAACGGCAACTGTCGGATCATCAGAAGGTCTCTGTATCTTTTTCTGTGTTGTGTACTGATCTGAATATTTTAAAAGACTATTCTTCGCATTTGTAATATGTGCCGAAGCACTATTTGAAATCATAGAATTTGTAACTCTCATGTTATTCCCCCTTGTTTTATCACCTATAATATCGGCTGACATTTTTACACTGAACTGCTAAATTTATACTTTTAAACTTGAGAAAAAAATTTTTTAGCATTTTCTTACAACAAACCGTTATACTAATATTTCTCAGTTTGCGGAAAATGCTGTTAAGCATTTTCTTACAACAAATCTCCAAACTGGTATTTCTCAGTTTGTGGAAAATGCTGTTTAAACATTTTCTTACACCAAATCTCCAAACTGGTATTTTTCAGTTTGTGGAAAATGCTGTTAAGCATTTTCTTACACCAAACCGTCAGGTTTGGTGTTTTATACTCCAGTCTCATTTATCAGCTTGTCGAGCACATCATTCATAACTGAAATAACCCTGTACTGTGCATTTAACAGGTTCTGCGTGATAACAAGGTTTTGTGCTTCTTCATCTTCGTCTACACCCATCACAGAAAGTCTTCTGTTTTCAATGGATTTCTGTATATTTTGTGAGTTCGTTGCTGCTGCGACAACTTTACTAGAATCTACACCTATCGTTGCAGTCATTATCTGAAGGAATGCCGTCGGTGTTCCCTGCTTAAATATATTCTGATCGTTTTGCAATGCAACAAGTCTGTCAAGGTTTCCTGATTCTGATAAACCGGTTTTTTCCTGCGGATATTTAGCTGCTGCCATAAGTCTTCCGTCTTTTACAACATTCTTGTTTGCCTGAAAGCGTGCCGCCGTAATTCCATAATATGATGAATGAACATCTCCGTTTGCATCCTCTGTTGAAGACGAGCTGAATGAGAATATGTTTTTTGTATCATCCGGTATAAATATTGTCTCTGTATCATCACCATCTTTATTGACAAGTGTGTATATTTTTCCTTTTATGCCGTTTTTACTTACAACTTCTTCTGAATCCCTTTTTATCGTATATTCATTGTTTTTAAGGTAATCTATAAGTGTTGCATCATTTTTATCTGCCCCTGCTGTTATTTTCGTCGGGTCTGTAGAGTCATCTATATTTCCTGAGAACGAAAATACTTTGCTTCCATTGAGATAGTAATAACCATCTTTTGTGTTTCTGATAAGTTCAATCATATCCATCTGCTTGTTTGTCTTGCTGTCAAGTCCTACAAACAAATCTACACCATGGTCATTGTTCATATCATATCCTGCATTTTGAAGCTGATTTACATTCGCCGAAAATGTTCTTATAAACTCATTGAGCTGTGACATATAATAAGGTATTCCTCTGAAATCTACCGAATCGCCTATTGATGCCGAATCACCTTTTTTATAAGCTTTTTCTATGTTAGTAGTCGATGTTGCATCAAGATTTTCTGACAATGTAAATGTGTATGTGTATGTTCCATCCAATGCCACTGATACTTCAAATGAATCATATTTATAATCTATGCCTCCTATCGTAAGGCAGGCATTGGACTCCGGTATGCTGAGTTTTGCAAGATCGCAGTTGTTAGCTCCCGTTATCGACTCTGCTGATAATGTGATGGTCGATTTTCCTTTTGCATCCTTGCCTACGCAAGTTCCGTTGCCATTGTCAGTAAGCTTTGCAGTAAAGTTTTCACCATTGTTTCCATCTCTTATCTCAAATAATGCCTGAAGTTTTCCTCCAAGTATCGTACTTCTTATATTAAATGTCTGACCGTCACTCCATTTAAGTCCGTAGAGTCCCTGAATATCACATTGATTGTCTTTTGTCGCAGATGTTTCAACAGATATTGTTTTATATGAATATGTGTCTACAAGGATATTACCTCCGAGTGCTACTATGTACTGATGAAGTCCGCTTCCTGTCTCAGGAACTTTTTCCGTGACTTCTACATCGGCAAGTGCCGAAAGTTCATCAAGTATCCTCGCTCTCTGGTCGCGCAGATCGTTTGCCTGTCCTCCGTACACTTCAAGCGAATTTATCTGCTTTGTAAGTGAAGCTAACTGCTCTGCATATGCGTTTATCTGCTTAACTGTAGAACTTATCTCAGTATTTATGTCATTCTGAAGTGTCTGAAGATTCATTGACATTTTCCTTGCATACTCTCCAAGTGAATCGGCATAACCTGCTGCCTCTGCCCTCTTTGTTGTATCCGTGGAATCAGTCGTCATATTTATAAGTGATTTAAAGAATGAATCAAGCGATGTTGAAAGTCCTCCACTCTTGTCATCCTTTACATATAAATAATCTTCTATGCTGCTCATATAATATTTTGCCGCATCATAATATCCAAATGTTGTTGTACTTTTTCTGTACTTATAGTCATAATAAGAATCTCTTGTATTTGCTATCTCAGTAACCTCAACACCGGTACCCTGCATTCCGAATGATGTTCTGAGCGACAATGCATTTTTTGCCTGCTGGTTTACCACCTGCTTTGAATATCCTTTTGTCTTAGTATTGGATATGTTGTGTGCTGTTGTATTTAACACGGCATTGTATGTGTTCATTCCGGATACAGCTATGTTTAATCCAAAAAATGTTGATGCCATATATTTTCCTCCCCTGAATTTATATGTACTCCCGGCAGCTTCTAAAGGAAAAATCCTGAGATAGATTCGTTCTTAGAAGATACTGACAGTACATTTATATGTTTTATCCGAGTCTTTCAAGCAGATGTTCAAGCATCTGATTTACTACATTTATATATCTCGACGCTGCGTTGTACGCGTGCTGGTAAGTCAAAAGGCTTGCAAGTTCTTCGTCCGTTGATACACCGGCTATCTGCTGACGCTTTTCCTCATCCTGTTGTACTTCTTTTTCCTGATTATCTACTATCGTCTGCCATACACTTCCTCTTGTACCAAAGTTTCCTATCATTTCATTGTAATATTCATCAAATGTATATGAAGTTTTGGTATTTGGGTCAAGCACTGCAAAATCTGACTTCCATGCCGTGAGAATTTTCTGATATATATCCTGTGCATATGCACCTGAATCTCCTCCAGTTGAATTTTCCTTTACCGGCAAAAGCGAATAATCAGCAAGTATATCAGGATTTATCTGAAGATTTGTGATAGTGTACATTGTTGTCTTGTCAGTGTAACCGTCTTTATCATCATGATAATTATATGTATATTTGCCGTCTGTCTTGTCTTGTTCTATTGATACATTTTCTTCCTTGTAAACATATAATGTATATGTTCCGTCGCCATTGTCTTTTGCAAGTCCCAGCGGATTTCCGTCTGAATCTACACAGCTGTCGGAATAAACCTGATGGTCAAGAGTTATCTTTGTATATCTTGACATACCTGTTCTGACAAACAGCTCTGTTCCGATAGTTTCATCATCATCTGCTCCTACCGGGCTGTTCGTGACATCAAGCAGCTTATATTTTTTGGATGTATCGAGCTTAAATGTTATATCATTGCCGTTTGCATCTTTTGTTGTACCCTCAACTGCACTTTTTATCGTAATCCTGTCATCATCATTTTTATCCTTTAGATTTGGGCAGAACACATCATTTAACATTGTTACAACTCCATTTATAAGAAGGTCAAACTGTGCTTCTGCCTGTGTAAGTATTGAATTTCCTATAGTGTTGTTGTAAAGCTCAACCTTGTCTTTATATTTGCCATAATCTGTATCATATAATGTCTGATTGAACGAACCATCCGCATTCAGATACTTTTTATCATTTGGATCGGGCTGCTGTGGAACATCACTGTAAACTGCATTTTTATTTCCTCTTGCCGTAAGTATTCCGTAAAGTGTACCTGTATCTGTCTTTTTAGCTGTCGAATACGCTTCATCCTGCTTGTAGACATCTCCGAAACCATTACTTTCCCATACAACATTATAAAGACCTGTCTGTGTGGCACTTTCCGTTTTCATATGAAATGCCTTTGTCTCTATAACCAGTGGTGCATTGTTTATATATATCTGAACTTTGCCATCTATATCTTCGTTGTAGGTATAGTATGTATATTTTGCAAGTTCATCCATGAGAAGATTTCGCTGATCACGGTAATCATTGGCATTTTCAACACCGGATGCCTCCTTTTCAGCTATCGTCTTATTTAATGCTGCTATCTTGTCTGCTATATCATTTACTTCTTTTACCTGTTTCGCCACTTCCGTATTCAATCCGCTTTGATACTTTGTAATGGCTGTATAAGCATTTTTTGCTGTTTCTATAAATGATTCGCACTGTGCTATAAAAAGCTGTCTGTTTACTACACTTTCAGGATTTGTTGACAGGTTCTGAATAGCTTCCCACATACTTTCCATAGAGTTTCTAAACTCTACACCCTCATTTTCACCGAAGATGTCCTCTACTTCCTGCTCACATTCAACCTGTTTTTCATAGAATGTCTGTCTGCTGACCTGCAATCTGTACTCTTTATCAAGAAACATATCTCTTATCTGACGCACATCTGCGACATATGTTCCCATTCCTATCTTCATAGCACCATTGTTTGATACTTTGAAAGTCTGATAATACATATCCTTCTGGATTGTCTGCTGCCTCGTATATCCTGCTGTCTTTGTATTGGCAAGATTGTGTGCTGTCGTGTTAAGACCCGATGATGCAGCATTTAATCCGGAAACCCCGTTTTGTAAACTTGCGAATAAGCTCATCTTTTTCCTCCATACTCTTTAATTCACTCCCGGTATCTTCTGAACGAAGAATTTTGAGAGCACCTTTTATAGTTTAAATCAAAAAAAGAATGTACACCGTATAATCATAATCTTATCAGATGCTTATAGCTATACGCTGTACACTCCTAATGCATAGTTTTTAAAACCATGCATCTTTAAGAATATACTCCGTAAGAACTACTGTTTTGCATCAAATCCGCCTCTGCTTGAATCTGTGTAGCTTGTAGCGGCATTGCGATTATAATTGTTATTTCCCGGCGACATCCTTGTGCTTTTAATATAGTTCATATTGAACTCTATCATTTCTAGGGAATTTTCTATAAGTTCTTTATTTTTCTGATTGGCAATCACCAGCCTGTTCATAACCTGTCTCAGCGAGTCATGAAGCATATTGAGCTTTTTACGCTCATCCGGCTGCTTACATAATATATTGCCAAGTGTGGCAAGATCCAATTCCTTTGAATCCTTATTTAAAACAACGCTTATATTCTGAATGACTTTTTCCCTTTTCCTGTCAACAATACTTACTTTGTCAACAAGTAACTGTTCTTTGTCAGTAATCTTTTTGAGCTCTTTTAAATCCTCTTTTATAAGCACCTGCGTTTTTTTCTCCGATATTGGTGCAAGCTCTTCATAAATATCTCTCTCCTCTGATAAAACCTCAAGGAGTTCATCCATTAAACTAGCCAAATCTTTTTCCTCTTTTTTCATACCGGGGCATCCACTGCCAACGGCTTACTCTAAAAAATCGAATCGAAGTATTTACCTACCATCTTGTCTGCAATTTCTGCCGCTGATACATTGTAAGCACCACTCGTAACAGCTTCTTTAAGTTCAGCAACTTTGTCCTCCCTGATATCGGAAGAAGTTTTTACTGCTGCCTTTGCTGTCTGGTAATCCTTTGCTGACTGCGATATTTCAAATTTGTCTGATGTATCGTTTTCTTTGTTCTTTAATACTTTTTTAGGTTTGCTCGTCTGGTATAACTGACTTACCTGATTTAATGCATCTATCCTCATATTATCACCACCTAATCAAAACTTGTGATTTAAAGATTCCACAACATATTATCTGTATTTTCAACACAGATAATATGTGTAAATTTCATTTTCATACTATTTATCGACCTTAAGTAAAAAAAACTTTACCTGTATTCAGACATAATTCAAAAAGACACCGCCAAATTTTACCGGTGTCTTTTTTTCTTTTTATGCAATTTGAACAAATCCGCAACAGTTTAATAATTGTCAATACTTAAGTCCGCATATTGTATCGCATAATATTTTGTTATTTTTTAATATTTAACATCTTTGAGTATGTCGCAGAAATCAAATGTTGCAAAGTAATCCTTTGGTGTCTCAGCGCGTCTTATCATCTGAACACTTCCGTCCTCTTTAAGAAGAAGCTCTGCTGATTTTAATTTGCCGTTGTAGTTGTAACCCATGGCAAATCCATGTGCTCCTGCATCATGTATAAAGAGATAATCTCCCATGTCAATCTTTGGAAGCATACGGTCAATGGCAAATTTATCATTGTTTTCGCAAAGTGAACCTGTTACATCATATTTGTGGTCGCATGGCTCATTTTCTTTGCCGAGTACCGTGATGTGGTGATATGCACCGTACATTGCAGGACGCATAAGGTTTACTGCACAAGCATCTACTCCGATGTACTCTTTGTAGATATGTTTCTCATGGATTGCTTTTGTTACGAGTCCGCCATATGGTGCGAGCATAAAACGCCCAAGCTCTGTAAATATTGCCACATCTCCCATGCCTGCCGGTACCATTATCTCATCAAATTTCTTGTGTACACCCTCACCGATAATTGCTATATCGTTTGGCTCTTTATCCTCTGTATAAGGGATTCCTACACCACCGGAGAGGTTGATGAACTTAATCTCAACTCCTGTCTTTTCTTTAAGCTCTACAGCGAGTTCAAAGAGGATTCCTGCAAGTGTAGGATAGTAATCATTGCTTACTGTATTACTGGCAAGGAATGAATGTATTCCGAAATATTTTGCTCCCATTGATTTAAGTCTCTTGAAAGCTTCTATCATCTGCTCTTTTGTCATGCCATACTTGGCATCTCCAGGGTTGTCCATGATGTCTGTTCCCATCTTGAACACTCCGCCCGGATTGTAACGACAACAGATAGTTTCAGGGATTCCTGCTGTTTCGTCGAGGAAATCTATATGTGTAATATCATCAAGGTTTATATATGCACCGAGTTCTTTTGCTTTTTTGTACTCGGCTGCCGGTGTAACATTTGATGAAAACATTATATCGTCATTCTTAAAGCCGCAAGCCTCTGACATCATAAGCTCCGTGAGTGATGAACAATCAACACCGCATCCCTCTTCCTGGAGAAGTTTTAAGATAAATGGGTTTGGAGTTGCCTTTACCGCAAAATACTCACGATAACCTTTGTTCCATGAAAATGCCTTTTTAAGTCTGCGCGCATTTTCTCTGATGCCCTTTTCATCGTAGATGTGAAAAGGTGTAGGGTATGTTTTTGCTATTTCTTCAATCTGTTCTTTTGTTACAAATGGTGTCTTTTTCATGTTGTGTCATCCTTTCTTAAAGCCGGTCTTTTGCTTTGTTAGTAAATATACCACTTCTTATGGTATCAAAAATCAATTTAGGTTTCAATACCCTAACCGGAGAAATTTTACTCCCTTATCTTCGACCTCGATGCCTTGTCATTCCTTTTTCGTATTTTTATCTTCTTTGCCGAAAATTTCTTTCCGTCATGCTCAATCGTCTCAGTTTCTTTTGAGATAACCTCCGCATACCACGCATAATCATCTGCTGCCATCGTTATTCCCTTTACTCCCTTGCTGGCTTTCTTCAGTTCATTTACCTGTTACATGGTAAATCTCAGCGATGCTTCTTTGTGGGTTATTATGACTACACTGCTGTCTTCTGAGATGGATTCTTCATCACTTAGCGGTCTGACTGCTATAAGTTCGTCTCCATCATCGAGCTTTGTTGCATTTATAGTTGAGCGTATCGTTTCAAACTCTATTCCAGATACAAGTTTTACAAGTCCGTTTTTTGTAGCAAATAAAAGCTGTGAGTTAAACAGGTCTTCAAATGCTATATATATAAGCACTTCATCGTTTCCAAGTTTGCATAGTGACTGGATAAGTACACCCTTATCCCTGTTTCTTCCTTTTGGTACCGCTGACATTTTTATCTGATGCATAAATCCGTTTTTCGTGAATACACAGAGTTTGTCAGTGTTTCTTATCTGTAGCTTGTGCGTGTATTCTTTTAATGATTCAGCCGATATTCTCGAATAACTTGACTCGTCCACCGATTTGCAATAACCAAATCTGTCGATAAGTACATAGAGGTCTTCTTCTTTTACTTCCTCAACATATTTTCCTGCGTCCATATTTGTGAGTATTGTGCGTCTTCCTCTGCCAAACTGCTTTTTATAATTTTTAAGCCTTTTCTTTATTACTTTGTGCAATTCAACTATATTTCCAAGTATGTTGTTGTATTCTTCTATATTTGAAAGAAGCTGATCGTTTTCCTGATGAAGCTTTAAAAGTTCAAGTCCGATAAGTTTACTTAAAGGCATCGCAAGTATCGCATCTGCCTGATTTTTTGTAAAATCAAGTTTTGCTGCTGCCTTTTCTGATTTCTGAGACTTGAATTTTATATCGGTCGTAACTCCGTTTATAAGACAGTTTTTCGCCTGTTTTACGGAATTGCTTCCACGAAGTATCTCTATGATAAGGTCTATCACATCTGTTGCTTTTATAAGACCTGCTACTATCTCAAGTCTTGCCTTTGCTTTTTCTAAAAGATGCTCGTACTCTTTTGTGTAAAGTTCTTCCTGAAATTCCACAAATTCCTGTACAAGTCCTTTTAATGTAAATGTTATAGGCTGCTTATCTTTTACGGCAAGCATATTTACGCCGTATGTGTCTTCAAGTGCTGTTTTCTGGTAAAGTCCGTTTAAGAGGTTTTCTGCATTTCTGTCTTTTTTAACTTCTACTACTATCCTTATTCCCTCTTTTGATGACTCGTCACGCACATCATATATCTCATCAAACACCTTATCTTTTGAAAGTGACACAAGATTTTCAAGAAGTTTTGTCTTGTTTCCTGCGACGGTGTACGGTATCTCGGTTACAACTATATTTTTTCTTCCATTTGTACCGTTTTCTATCTCGGCTTTTGCACGAAGTTTTATCTTTCCCTCGCCCGTGTCATATATATCAAACAAATCATCCGTGTTTGTTATCGCCGCACCTGTCGGAAAATCAGGTCCTTTTATGTATTTCATAAGTCCTTTTGTGGAAATCTCCGGATTATCCATATATGCGATAACTCCGTCTATAACTTCGCCCGGATTGTGCGGCGGCATATTGGTTGCCATTCCGACTGCAATTCCCGTTGTTCCGTTTATGAGGAGATTTGGCAGTGTTGCCGGAAGAACGAGAGGCTCTTTTTCACTCTCATCAAAGTTTGGTCCAAACGGCACAAGACCTTTATCGAGATTTTCAAGCATCGTCATCGCAGTCTTTGACAGTCTTGCCTCAGTGTATCGCATAGCTGCCGCACCGTCACCGTCTATCGAACCGAAATTTCCGTGTCCGTCAACAAGCGGCAGTGAAAGCGAATACTCCTCCGTCATATGCACAAGTGCATCATAGATGGAGCTGTCACCGTGAGGATGATACTTACCCATCGTATCACCGACAATACGAGCACTCTTTCTGTGGGGTTTGTCAGGTGCAAGTGAAAGCTCATCCATAGCATAAAGAATCCTTCTCTGAACAGGTTTCAAACCGTCCCTGACATCAGGAAGTGCTCTCGCTATGATAACACTCATCGCATAATCTCTATATGAATTTCTCATCTCCTCAGAGAAATCAAGCTGAATAATTGGTTGTTCCTTTGTTTTCATTTTATTCTCCTTAAATTACTATATATCCAGATTTGCATACTGTGCTTCTTCCATTATAAACTGCCGTCTCGGCGGCACATTACTGCTCATAAGCGTCGTCGTCGCATCGTCCGCATCCACGCTGTCACTTATCGTTATCTGTGCGAGCAGTCTGCTCTCAGGATCAAGTGTCGTTTCCCAGAGCTGTGACGCGTCCATCTCACCAAGTCCTTTGTAACGCTGTATGCTTACTATCTTATTGTTTTTATTTTTTCTAAACTTTTCAAGTTCAAAGTCATTAAATACATATTCAGAATTTTTCTTCTTTGTCTTTTTGTCAAGCGCCTCATAATCAACCTTGTAAAGTGGTGGAAGACCTCTGTATATTTTCCCTGAATAGATAAGTTCAGGCATAAAACGGTAGAAAAATGTGAGCAGCAATGTGCTTATATGTGCTCCGTCAACATCAGCATCAGTGAGTATTATTATCTTGTCATATCTGAGTTTATTTATATCAAATTCATCACCTATGCCACAACCGAATGCTGCTATCATTGATTTTATCTCATTATTTAACAATATTTTTTCAAGTGATGCTTTTTCTACATTTAATATTTTTCCCCTAAGTGGAAGAACCGCCTGCGTTTTTCTGTTTCTCGCCGTTTTTACTGTACCGCCGGCTGAATCTCCCTCAACTATGTAGACCTCACATTCCTCCGGATTTTTGGAAGTACACGCAGCAAGTTTACTCTTTGTATCCACATCGTTTAACTGCTTTAATACTGTATTTCTTGCCTTGTCGCTCGCTTTTCTCGCATTGTAACTTTTTACGGAGTTGTCGAGTATCGCCTGAAGTACATTTATGTTTTTATCGAGATAACGCTGTATCTCTGTCGTCACGACCTCGTCCACCGCCGTTTTTGCGTCAGTGTTTCCAAGTTTTGTCTTTGTCTGCCCCTCAAACTGCGGGTCAGGATGCTTTATTGAAATGATTGCCACAAGTCCGTTTCTTATGTCTTTTCCATCGAAATTTTCATCTTTATCCTTGAGCACTCCAAGTTCCCTCGCATACTGGTTCATAACTCTTGTAAGTGCCATCTTAAATCCTGTCACAAGTGTACCGCCGTCTACTACATTTATCCTATTGCAATATGGATTTATCTGCTCAGAAAAGTTTGTAGTATATTGAAGAGCCACTTCGACCTCTATATCCCCGCTTGTCCCCTCAAAATAAATTGGTTCTTTATGGAGTACATGAGCATCCCTGTTTATATATGAAACAAAGCTTTTTATGCCATGTTCTTCAAGATATGTTTTCTCCTCGCCGTCATTTTCATTCTTAAATACAAGTTTGAGATTTTTGTTAAGATATGCTATCTCTTTAAGTTTTTTCTTTATGACTTCCGCCTTAAAATGTATAGTCTCAAAAATCTCAGCATCAGGATAAAATGTTACTTTTGTTCCCGTCGCTGATTTTGCACATTTACCGACCGGCTCTAAGGCACCATTCTTAAGTTCCGTAACAGGATGACCGCCGTCTTTATATTCATCTCTGTAAACAAGTCCGCCTCTTTTCACCTCAACTGTCATATGTGTTGAAAGGGCATTTACTACTGACGAACCAACACCGTGAAGCCCACCTGACACCTTGTAG
>OGEI01001068.1_pt1 | contig 12126 bp, 9 predicted proteins | sample 1570631 | NCBI WGS metagenome assembly OGEI01 (sample SAMEA2582139, study PRJEB24529) | metagenome | biome: Human gut stool | place: China | collected 2011
CATCTGTCCCACATCCTGATGTGTGATTTTCGACGTTTTTAAATCAATCAATACAAAACACTTCAAAATGTAATTGTAAAAAACAAGATCAATGTAATAATCTTCTTTTTCAGTTCGAATATGCTGTTGTCTCGCTACAAATGCATATCCTTTCCCCAACTCCATGAGAAATTTTTGAATATGCGTGATAATTCTCTGCTCCAATTCACTTTCTGTAAAGTCTGTATTAGAAGATAGTCCAAGAAATTCTGCTATTACTGGATTTTTGATAAATTCCAGCTTATCAGCCTGATAAGTAGCTGTTAGTTCTTTCATTTCTTTTTCTACAGGTTCTGTATTTTGAGACATGAGCATGCGGTAATAATACTGTGAAGAAATATTCCGTTGCAAAGTCCGAACGGACCATGCTTGCTCCTGTGCCTCTTTTGCATACCATACTCGTGCCTCTGGTGATGTTTCCTGAAGCAAAATTCTATAATGCGTCCATGACAAGGGACGCCCAGACTTTGGACGCAGTGAGTCCAAAATTTGAGGAAATTCCTGATGAAATTTCATATATTTATAAAGACTACTAAAGTCAAAGCCTTTGCCATATTTTTCTTTTAATTCTGATGATAGCTTTTTCATAGTTTTTTTGCCATAGTCCGCTTTTCCATTTTCATTCAGACACTCTATAGCAATTCGTTTTCCCAACAACCAGTTCCTTTGAACCAGAATTGTATCGACAGCCGCATACGCAATACTTTGTGCACTCTCCACGATTTCACATGTATCAGCAAATAAATCTCCTGTTTCATGGTAAGCAATCATACTTTTATTTAATTTTGGACTCGGTGAATCCAAACTTGTTTTTTCTTTTTCAGAATGTTTTTTTTCCATCAAAGCAACCTCCTTTTCGATAATTGTTGCGACACTGTCGCAACTTTTCCATTTTGAAGTTCCAGATTGATACCTCAAAACGATTTCTTTAAATCTCCAAAATCTATGTTCTTATTTTACCCCAACTCTTTCATTCTGCCTACTGCTATTTCATGTTCACATATAATAATGAGGTCGCAATCCACGACCTCATCCCCTTCATTTAAACATAAATTAATTTCCTGAGAATAATCTCTTTCGCAATTGCTCTGTGCTGATTAGCAGCTCTTACCCATGCCATTTGATCTGCTTCTTTATCCCGCAGTGGTTCTTTTTCTTCCAACTGTTTCAGAATTACCTCTTCCCGTTCTCTGGCTGCCTTATCTACTTCCAGAAGATGCTCTCCAATGGTGTCCTGCAGAAGCATCACCTGATAAGTTTAATTTCGATGGTTCTTCAGATAATCTCTGCGAAGAAAACCATACTTGCCAAGTTGCTTCGCTGCCTGCGTTCATTTTATTAGCACTCTCCATTTCTCATCATTTTTTGACCACAAATTTACGACATTTACGACAAATCTGACACTGCTTTACAATACCAGACAAAATGACTGATGCCCCGGAAAGCCTGTAAAACAGGCACTTCCGGGATACACAAGACAGGACAAAAATCAACTTCCATTATCAAGTGATGAGTGCTAATTAATTTGCATTGCTCAGTCTACAATCCCCAATAACCAGTCTCTGGCATTAATACGTCGAATTCCCTCATATTGTTCTTCTGGTTCTTCATCCATTGTTAAGATAATCTTTGGATAATGATCTCGTATCGCCTGTAATGGTCTTAATTCTCTCAAAAGTGTATTTTCATCTCGTACAGTCAGTGCCACCTGGAAATATACCGTTCCCTTTTTATTCTGTGCCACAAAATCCACTTCATATGAATCGATTTTTCCAACATACACATCATATCCTCGACGTAACAATTCCAGATAGACTATATTTTCCAGAACATGTCCTGCATCTGCCTGCCTCGAACCTAAAAGCATATACCTCATTCCAATATCAACTATATAATATTTTTCAAGAGTTTTTAAATATTGTTTTCCCTTTATATTATAACGTTTTGCCTGATATATAATATAGCTCTCGCTAAAAGCCTCCAGATATTTTTCCACCGTTTTTGTATCAATTTTTCGCCCTTCTGAGGTCATCGTATCTGCAATTTTTTTTGATGACAATGGATTTCCTATATTATCAAACACAAATCTTAAGACACTCTTAAGCATCATAGTATCTGTGATTTTTTTCCTGTTTATAATATCCTTTACAACAATCGTATTATAGATTCCCTCCAGATAATCTCTGATCTCATCTGGCTGATTTTTTAATTCCAGTGTAAACGGAAATGAACTATTCTGCAAATACTCAGCATATTTGATTCCTCTGTCATTCATACTGCCAGTACTCTTCATATATTCCTTAAAAGACAACGGCAACATTTCAATCTGAATATATCTTCCTGAAATCATAGTTGCAATCTCACTGGACAACATATATGCATTGGAACCAGTCACATAAATATCTATGTTTTTTTTAATATAAAGACTGTCCAGCACTTTCGGAAAATCTGTTACATTCTGAATTTCATCAAGGAAAATATATGTCATTTTTCCATCAATCAGACGTTCCTTTAAATATTTATATAATTTCCTGTAATCTGTCAGTTCTTCATAATCAAGATCTTCAAAATTAATAGAAATAATCTGTTCTTCCTCAATCCCATGCTCTTTTAAATAATTGCGATAAATTTCCAGGAGCATAGATTTTCCACAACGTCGTACACCTGTAACAATTTTAATCAACTGCTTATCTTTCCAGGCTATCAGTTTTTCTAAATATTCTTTTCTTTCTATAATCATAATAATGCTCCCTTCTTTTTACTAATTATATTCCAAAAGCGATATAAAAATCAATAGTTTTTGGATCGCAATCCTAAGACTATTGATTTTTATATTTTTATCGGAACAAGAGTCAACTTACTATCTGTGTCTGCGTGAATCAATATTTTTTTACTGTATGATTCGCCTCCACATAGCTATCATTTTCCCCTGAGATATCGTTTTAATAAGAACGTACAGAAATATGGGAATGTGTAAATCCCGTCTTCTATTCCAACATTGCTGTCTGCAAGTTTTATTCCCCAGTGAATATCTCCATAAGAATCACCGGATATCAATTGCCTCAATGACTTAGACCGGTTCCTGTTCGCCTTCACTTCTACCGGAACCAGCTCATCCTTTGTTCTTACAAAAAAATCTTCTTCCAAGGTAGCATTTTCTTTTTTATAATAATATAGTCCAAGCCCCTGTTTCACAAACGCCTCTGCTACAAAATTTTCATATAAAGCACCTTTGTATACTCCAAGATTTTTATTCGCCCGAAGATCTTCTTGTGCTTCCTCATCTAATGAAGCAATCAACAATCCTGTATCCGGATAATAGATTTTGAATTTTGAGTCATCATAGTTTCCCTTTAATGGAAGCTCCGGATACTGTAGACAATAACATACAGAAATCACACCTGCATCTTCGAGCCAGGTTATACATCCCATATATTCTCGACTTCTGGCTTTTTTGTCTATTTTACTTAATTGAAATTTTTTATTTTCTTTTGCAAGCTGTACAGGTACGTTCCGATAGACGCTTACAATTTTAGTCTGATCCAGACCTTCAGCGTATTTTCTGATATCCTCTTCATAATCCATCTGGATCTGTCTCTGGATTTCCAGAGTATCTGTAAAAAGATTCTTTTCAATATATACTTTTACTACTGCAGGCATACCGCCAAGTACACAATATTCCAAAAACAATTTTTTATAGACTGATAATTCGGTTTCTGAAAATGGAGTTCCTGTCTGCATATGTTTCAGGATATCTTCAATGTGCTTCTCTGAGTATCCTTTTGCCCACAGAAATTCTTCAAAATCCATCGAAAACATTTCATAATCTGTTTTATATCCCACACTGTTACTATGAATTTTTCTGTAATTGATTCCAAGCAAAGAACCACTGCATATGACATCAAATCTTCCATCTATCCTGAATGACTTCAGAGCAGTTGCAATATCCGGAAACTCCTGTAATTCATCAAAAATAATCACAGTGTCACCTGCTATAAATTTTTTTGATGTATCTATCATAGAAATATTTTTTATAATATCTTCAACAGCATATCCGTCACTTAATATTGTTTTATATTTAGGTTCCAGAACAAAATTAATACTCACAATATTACTGTAATTTTGTTCTGCAAAATGATTAATAGATTCCGTTTTTCCAATCTGCCTTGCACCTTTTATAATTAACGGAAGTCTTTCTTCATTTTTTTTCCACTCTAACAGATACTCATCTATCTTTCTTTTTAAATACATAGAACTGCCCCCTTTCTTCAAAGCTATCACGTTTTATGAGTATTTGTCAATTTATTTTTCACGTTTTATGAGCCTTTATTCATAATATTTTCACGTTTTTAACTCAATTTCTCATCTTCTCACTACATCATAGACATTCCATCTCCACATACAGAAAAATGTCCCAGGTTAGCTACCAAGGACATTTTTCGTGTTTTTATACTTACAATATACAATTTTTTAGTCATACCGTTAGAGTTCACTTGAAACAATACTATTAACTCACCTCACGTAATAGCTTCAAATTCTCTTTATTTATCCTCTGAATGCAATGCTGCAAAATCTCCATTATAAAGTCGACTGTCTTTATACTTATAAAACGGTGCATGGAAAAAATGAACCTTTTCAACTTTTGCCTGTAATTCACCAGATAAAATCATTTCCCCACATGTCAGTGTTTCTTCTGCTTTTTCAATTGGAATCAGACAATGCCCACCGCCACAGATGTCAAATGAATCTTTTCTTGCAAAAATTCTTTTTCCAGCCTCATACCATTCCTTCAGTAAAGCCTCTCGATCCTTGGCCGGAGCACAGATCAGTTCCAAATCATTTACACTGTCACCGGAAAACAAAATTCTATCCTCTTCATCCAGAATACATACAGATCCAGCCGTATGTCCTGTCATCTCATATATAACCAGCTTTTTATCTCCAAGGTCAAAAATGTCCCCTTCTTTCATAAAACGAAACTCTGGTTTCTTATCATTTTTTAGTTCTTCCGCAATACTCAAGCTTCCAGGTGCAACAGCACCGGCACTTTCCATATTCTTTAAATATCTTTCTCGATCTTCTACCTTTATATTCAACGCAGCCTGATAATCTCTTTCATTAATATAAGCCTCTATAAACTGACCACATCCGCCAGCATGGTCTACATGTCCATGAGTAATCAGCACAACATAGGGATTGTCTACCAAAGACTCTACCAGCCCCTTAAAATCACCGATTCCAGTTCCTGCATCAATTACTGCAGACATTTTACTACCCTTTACTACATACATGGCATTCAATCCACTCTCATCAACATGCCAAACACCTTTTTTTATTTCATTTACAGTCCAACACATATTTTCTATCTCCTTTTTCCGTATTAACCGTCACTATTCATCACAGCCAGTAAAACTTAACCTTTCACCGCTCCCTCAGTTACACCTTTAATAATGTGCTTCTGACAAAGAACATAAAAAATAATTACCGGAATAATTGCCATAACAAGCGCCGCAGAACCAAGATTCCATTTCTTTGTGTAAGCACCAAAGAACAGATAAGTCCGAAGAGGAAGAGTTTGCGTTCCACTTCGGTTGATTGTCAACGATGGGAGTAAATAATCATTCCAAAGAGACATAACATTCAAGATTGCAACAGTTACTGCAATTCCCTTAATCAGGGGCAACACAATTGTAAAGAATATTCTTGGCTGGCTGGCACCATCAATTGACGCAGCCTCTTCCAACTCTACCGGAACATTTTTCATAAATCCATGGAACAAAATGATCGACATAGAAGAACCAAATCCAAGATTTACAAGCATCAGTCCTGGCATATTAATCATATTTAATTTTCCCATTTCTGCCAGTAATGGAAGCATAACACACTGAAATGGAACAAGCACTGCAACAGAAAAAATGGTAAATATCAGTTTGCTTGTTTTTGTCTTATATCGTACCAGTACCCACGCTGCCATAGAACAGCAGATCACGTTTGCAACCGTTACCGTACAGGTTATGATCAGGGAATTTTTGATGGCATTCAGGTAATCCAGTTCTTTGAACGCTGAAATATAATTGTCCAAATTCAGTGTCTTAGGAAGCTGGAGAACACTAATATAAATTTCTTTTAAAGATTTAAATGAGTTAATAAACAATAATAAAATCGGGAAGATAAAAAATGCTGCCAGTATAATACAACACAAGATAATCACTGTTTTAGAGATTATTTTTTTCCTCTGCATTACATCTCCACCTCCTTAGATTTGGTAAACATCAGTTGGCTTACTGTAATAAGTGCAACTACAACAAGGAAGATAATTCCTTTTGCCTGTGCCATTCCATACATGTTTCTTGAAAATGCTGTATTACAAATATCCATAGTAAGCATTTCTGTAGATTTCGCCGGGCCACCTCCAGTTAAAGTCAGATTCTGGTCATACAGTTTGAAACAATTTGTAAGAGTAAGGAAAAGTCCAATAGTAAAAGCAGGCATCATCAATGGAAGCTTAATTTTCCAGAAACACTGAAAAGAACTTGCACCATCAATTCTCGCAGACTCCAACAGATTTTCCGGAATATTCTGTATCTGTGCAATGTAGATCAGCATCATATATCCGCTCATCTGCCATACAACAAGAATAACCAAACCCCAAAAACCTGTAGACTTAGTAGAAAGCCAATCACAAAGCCAGTTAATTCCAAGAAGCTCTCCAATACTGTCAAATACATCACAAAAAATAAACTGCCATGCAAATCCTACCAGCACACCACCTACCAGATTAGGCATAAAGAAAATACTTCTAAATAGATTTTTTCCCTTTATATTCTGAGTTACCAACATAGCAGTTGCAAATGCAACCGCATTTACCGCTATCACTGTTATAATTACAAATTTAAAAGTAAAAACAAAAGCATTTTGAAAGTAAATATCATGAAATGCACTGATGTAATTGTCCAGAAAAACAAAATCACAATTTGAATGGAGTCCGTCCCAGTCTGTAAAAGAATAATAAATACCTGTTATTGTAGGAATTACAACAGCAATACAAAAAGTAATCAAACAGGGAGCAAGAAAAAGCCAGAATATTTTTTTCGATTTACGCATATCGTTTCCTCCATAAAAGGACAGCCAGAGTGTTTTCCGGCTGTCCTGAAACTTTTCTTTATCTCATTTCTGCCCAGTTTGCTTTTGCTTCTTCAACAACAGCATCCCACTCTTTTTCCCCGGCAATATAGCTCTGGATTCCAGCGCCTAATAAATCAGACCAACCATCTGGATAACCACCAAATACTAATGAGAACGTATTTCCTTCTTTTGCATATGGTTCACATGCAAGACTGATTACGTTTTCAGATGGAAAATCTGCAAAATTATCAAATGGAAGACTGATATTAGAAGTAATTAATGCTTTTCCTTCATCAGACATAAGCAGCCAATTTACAAAATCTTTTGCAGCAGCTTTTTTTGCATCATCTGAATTCTTGTTGACAACAAAATAGGAAGCAATACCATAACAGATATTATCTTCATCCACTCCCTTTAAAGGCATTGGAAGAACGCCAATGTTCTCACGAAGTTCCGGATCAATTTCATCGATTACAGGAGCAACCCACTGTCCCATCTGAATAACAGCTGTTTTTCCAATACAGAAGGAACCGCCCATTGCACTATCATAATCAACTCCAACCAATGCTTCTGGTTTGTCTGCATCAGGAGAATATTTTACCATCAGATCAATATAGTCCTTTAATGCATCTGCATATTTAAAATCAAGAGACTTCGCTTCATAAGTTTCAAATGCAGTTCCAAACTCTGCCTGAATTGCCGGATTTGCACCATGATTTGCAAGTACCCATGATTCTGCCGCCGGAAGTGAAACAACCGCTTCAAGATCTGGGAACTGATCTGCAAGTTCTCCTGCATCAATAGCATCCTGAACTTTGCCAAAAGCTGCATCAATATCATCGTAACTCTTTAATGTAGAACCATCAATGCCACAGGCCTCAAAAACAGCTTTGTTATACAGCAGACCATAGCACACTACACCTGATGGTGCACCAACTATTGCATCCCCAACTTTACAGTCACTGACATTGTTTTCATATATATGCTCCACCCATGGCTGGTCACTAAGATCTTCAATCATATCGCCAAATGTATCAAAATCTGATGCACCTTCCATAACCACAAGATCCGGTGCCTGACCACTTGAAATTTCAGCCTTTAATGTAGAACGCCAGTCTGTACCGCCGCCAACAAGTTCAAGATTAATTTTCACGTTCGGATGAACTTCATTGTAAGCAGCGATTTCCTTCTCATACAGTTCTTTTCCTTCTACAGAATAATTATAATATGTAATCTCGGCATCCTCAAGCTCTTGATATTCATAATCTCCGGATGACTTTCCTTCTGCGTACACTGCAGATACATTTCCGGCAAATAAACCTGCTGTTGTTGCCATTGCCAACAAGGTACTGATTACTCTCTTTCTCATAAATAAAAACCTCCTGTTCTTTGATGTCTTTATTATATTCTCATTTATAGTGTTTTTCGATTCCAGAATAATGACATCCTATACCAAATTTTTTACCACCTCTTTTTTTCCGAATCTCATATGTTATAATAAAAAAGCAGAATAATTTGATACATTTATAAGAAAGAGGTTTGTATGAAACAAAAAATAACTCGCCCCATCAGTATTCGAATCAAATACACACGTTATGTGATTCCTATCTTACTAATCACATTTCTCTCCATCGGAGCAATTGATACCATATTTTATTTTCATTCTGTGAAGGAATCCTCCGAACATGAACAAACAGCCTACTCTAATACGGCGCTCACATCACTGGAATCCTATTTTTCTCAGTTTACCTCCGATTCCAGTATCTTTTTCTATAAAAATGCAACACAGAACAATCTTATAAATATAACACAGGATGATGGGCTGGAATTCCAACAGCTTTTATTAAACGATGCTCCCTATTATCCTTCTTTAAGCATGAACTATTCAGATAATGTATTTTTTATCACTAACAACGGAAAGCTGATTTCAACAACCAACTACTCATCACAGTTGGTATCCGATCTTTCTCCCTCTTACATTACAGAGATTCTGAAAAAAGGTGATGATTTTCACGGATTACCTTTTCTCTTTGGGAGTACTGATGATTCAGATAAATTGTACATATGTAGAAATATTTATCAATGGACTGGAAAAACTGAAACTACAGGAAAGAATCGTCTTGGTACACTAATCGTAGAACCCAAGGCTACTGTTTTTGACAAAATCTTTTCCCTTAATAGTAACGTGTACCAATTTGTTTTAATTGATAATAATCATCATATTTTTAGAAATACTACTGAACTTTCAGAACAGAACATTTTTGAGCTCGTAGAAAATAAACGTCTGAATACACAGACGTATAAATATACAGCATCTTCTTTTTCCACCAGCATAAATAATCTGCAATTATTGCTGATAACTAATCAGTCATTAGTTTATAAAAATGCCCGGATGTTTGTAATCCTGTTGCTTTTCCCCTCTATTCTTGCTCTGATTGCAATCATCGGAGCAACACGCTTTATCTCCCGGAGCATAGCAGATGAATTTGACTATTTTATGGAAAAACTGAATAAAACAAAAGCGATCAATAATGATGCATTTATCCATATGGAGAGTTCCATTGAATTTTCCCAGTTATCCAATGTATACAATCAGACTCTTTCACGTATCCATACATTATCTGAAAAGATCCATGAACAGGAAATTCTTACAAAAAACATTGAAATTGAGAGCCTCCAGGCACAGATCAATCCTCACTTTCTTTACAATACTTTAAATTGTATTTCCGGCCTGGTAGATATGGATAGAAAAGAAGAATGTCATCATGCTCTGACTGCACTTGCAGATATTGAACGCATGTCCCTGAAAGGCAAGCCATTCAGCACCATAGAAGAGGCTTTGGATTATGTAAAAGAATATACCTATATACAGAAGCTCCGTTTCGGAGATAATCTGTCCATTTTAATTGATATTCCCAAATCACTATACCATTACTATATTCCCAAACTGATCATCCAGCCTCTAATCGAAAATGCAGTGATCCACGGAACATCAAAAATCTCTGACAAAGGTATCATTGCCATTCTTGGAAGTACCGATGGTACCAACCTTCAGATTTGTGTAAAAGATAATGGTCCAGGTTTTTCCCGGGAATTTCTTGAAGATTTTTCCAAAAGTTTTCAGCAAAAGCCAGCCACCTCTTATGGCATTTACAATATTGATAAACGACTAAAGCTCTATTACGGCGAAGATCATGGACTGATCCTACAGAATAATGAAAACAGCGGAGCATGTATCATAGTCCGCCTTCCTTTGAAACTAGTGGAAAAACCAATTGAGAAAGCAGGAAATTTGAAATGAAAATATTACTTGTTGACGATGAATCAATTGCACTTCAGACCATGGAAAATATAATCCGGCAGTCTGACTTTAAATCCCATACCATCCTGACAGCTTCTAATGCAGCAGATGCCTGGACCATCATTCAGACAGAGAATCCAGATATTCTGTTTTCGGACATTCAAATGCCCTGTGAAAACGGAATTAGTCTTCTTCAGAAAATATCCGAATCACAGCTAAAACTGCTGGTCATCTTTGTCTCCGGATACTCTGAATTTTCTTATGCACAGGCAGCTTTGAAATATGATGCTTTTGATTACCTTCTCAAGCCACTGAACAGTGAGGTATTTCTTTCCTGTCTAAAGAAAGCCATAAATGCAATTCAGGAACAGGAAAATATGGAAAAGCAGAAAAAAATGCTTTCCAAATTTTTTAAGGAAAATCAAAGTCTTTTGAAAAAACAGTTTATAGAAACTTTGCTGATTAATCCTGTTACCAGTTTTTCACCAGAACAGCTCCGACAATGTCTCTCACTTGGTCTAAACCCGGATCTATTTTATTTAATTGGGGTTAAGTGTAACACTACGAACAGGATGAACATCCTCCAGAATCAGGAATACTATATTTCTTATTCTCTGTCTAAGAAGATCAATAAAGATTATGAGGGCATTGCATCCTGTTATATTGGAAACATTGTATATATTCTCATGCCTGTTACATCTGCTGATCCTATTGCTGAAGCCAAAAGTCTGGCCCATTCACTTGTCTGCTATACCAGGGAAAAACTTTTTTCTTCTATCACAATCGGAATCAGTGAACTTGGCAATTCTATTCAACAGTTTCCAAAGCTCAATAAACAGATACAGTATTGCTTTTCCTATAAAGCTTCCGATATTGTTTCACTAGAAGACAGCATTTTATTTTTTGCAGAAATAAATGATTACAATTCCAGTATTATTGAGATTAACGAGATCATTTCCAATCTGATCAATGCCATTCAGACACGTAATCTTTGTGATGCGCTGGAAATCGGAGATGCTTTTTTTTCACTGATACAGAATGAAAATCTGCTCAATCAGCAGGATGCTATCAAACTAGTAGAATTAAACCTCCATATCCAGCTTAAAAATTTCCTAGATGACTCTAAAGATAGTAATTACCTTACTACTCCGATCACACGCTATTGTATGGAACAACCTTGCAGCGAACACAGCAGAACTGTTTTTTCCAACTGTATTAAAAACATCATCCAGGAGCTGTCCAGTGTCACCACACGAAACACAGGGATAATCGTCAATGCTGTTATAGAATACATACATAAAAACTACGAAAAACAAATTGGATTAAATGATGCCGCAGAATTTATAAACCGTAATAGCTCCTATATTTCCCGATTACTCAAGAAAGAACTTTCCATGGGCTTTTCACAACTTCTCACAGAACGCCGAATGGAAGCCGCTAAGGATCTTCTTGCCCATACTACCATGAAAGTATCTGATATTTCAGAAAAAGTAGGCTATACTTCTACCAAGTATTTTAACCAGGTTTTTTATGCTAATTTCCAGATGACGCCTACAGACTATCGTTTTATCATGAAACAGTTGTAATATTCTTTCAAAGACCGCCCACCAGAAATATATCCTAAGAGACTGTCTGACAAACAAAAGGTGCTGACCTGGTTC
>OGEI01001069.1_pt1 | contig 12124 bp, 7 predicted proteins | sample 1570631 | NCBI WGS metagenome assembly OGEI01 (sample SAMEA2582139, study PRJEB24529) | metagenome | biome: Human gut stool | place: China | collected 2011
CCAGTCCGGTTATCTTTTGCACTTCTTCCGTCAATACTCCCACCTTTTCACCCGGAAATACAAAACGTCCGAAATTCTTTTCACTCAAACCTACTGCTTTCAGCAACTCCGGTTCCAAACGGCGTGTTTGAGCATTTACCAGCTGCGCTGTCGAAGCAATTGTATATTCCGTCACCATCTCTCCGGTCAGCATATAACTTAATGCATCCGGCATAAACAGAATTTTATCTGCCGCCTCCAATGCGCTGTCGTGATTGCGACGTAAAGTATCTAATTGAAAAAGTGAATTAAAATTCATAATCTGAATACCCGTTTTGCCATAGACTTCACTACGCGAAATACGGGAAAAAAGAGCTTCCGGTGCACCTACCGTATGAGGATCACGGTACGCGTATGGTTGACGAAGCAGGTTACCGTCTTTTCCGACGCATACAAAATCCACTCCCCAGGTATCAATACCGATAGAAGCAATGGATTCGCCACGATGAGCCACCAACTTCAATCCGTCAATAATATGACGATATAATGCATAAATATCCCAATAGAAATGTCCACCCACTTCAATCAGGTGGTTAGGAAAACGATTAATCTCTTCCAGATTTAATCCGCCTTCGATGAAAGTTCCTAAGATTGTACGGCCGCTCGTTGCGCCCAGGTCGACTGCAAAAAAGTTTTGTTTCATGGTATTCTGTCTATATATTTAAGGTATCCATTTACCTACATGGCAAAGATAGGCGATTCCCTCCTCCTTTTCCTTATGTATTTTGATTGAAAGGGTATACATTTTGACACAAAAGACAAAAGACACAATACAATTGCAAATATAAACAGATTCACATTTTCCCTACACCTCTGTATAGGTACTAATAAACGGTATAAAGCCATCTTTGCTAAATGGATTTATACCGTTTACAATATATAAAATACCTATTTTATGATGAAATGATTAAGATCTACTTTCTTTTTACTATAATATGAGTTGTTACACGACGTTGTCCATAGTGGTTAAAGACTCCATTATCAGTAGGATAATTGACAACATCTGTTTTTGCCGCTCCTTTCCCCTTCACATACATAGTAGTAGATCCACCACCATCCATATTAAGTGCATATTGAGGATTGAAATGCTTTTTGAGGAATAAGGTTACTTCTTTTGCGCTCATACCTTCCGCCTTACCAGCCCAGCGCCCATCAATAGTGACTAACAACAAATCTTTATCCTCTGTCACAGCAACCACCGTACGAGGATGACGTACTCCTTGATGTCTGCGATAATCTTCATAGTCAAAAGACTCCAATTGTTCCATAGTATAATTACCAACAAAAGTTTCACCTAACGGATTGTAATCGTCAATCAGTGTGGGGGCACTAGCTAACAAATACTTTGCAGAATGTTGTTTATATGTATCAATTGCAGCCTTTCCATTTCTGCCGCCATATATAATTCCAATATCAGATTTTCCATCCGAATAAAGCGCACCATCATGTTTCCAGTATCGTAAATGTCCCTCCGGTAGTGTCACTTCAGAGATATTAGTTCCATTGATACGAATATAAATAGCTTCCTGTTCATACCCACCATTAATACCACCAATAGCCCCACGTACTTGTGCTGTAGTTGAAAGAGAATCTCCATTATTATATGTAAATTCAACTTTGTACTTATTGGAAAGTAAATCAATTTCCAGCACATTTACAATCTGTTGAGCCTTACTCACATCGTCATACCGTTCATAGTTATAATAAATAAAACCATCATCGATAGAATCAATTTTCCATTCATCTTGGACATTCTTCTGTAGAGTCGGAACTTTTACAACGGAAGGGTTGTCCGGTTCGTCCGGTTCATTTGGTGTTACCGGCTCTGTAACATCCGGTGTTTTGGGGTCATCATTGATCCCATCACTTCCACAAGCGACAACTAGACAAAAAAATACGGATAAAAAAGCAATTGTTAACTTCGTAAACTTCATAATATAATTTTTTAAATAAACATATAGATTCCCTATTCGTATCATTACTTATCATTAAAAGATTTCAATAATGGAGTTACGCCTGAAAGATCCCATATATCTGTAGACCAACCTATTTTCTTAGCAGCATCTACACTATTTTCCGTAGTAATACCATGGCAAATTGCAGTTTTATTGTTACCCCAATCATAAGTTCCGGCAGTATTAGCATCGGCCCCCGTCATACCTTTGTTGGGTCCCCATGCGATAATCATATCTTTTTTCGCATAACAATCCGTAGCCTTCGTATAGGTATTTGACTGCCATCCAATAACACGTCCTGATACAGGTTCACCATCAATCTGTTCATTCCAAGCGATACAACCTTTTATTGTAGGATTATTGCCATTAAGTCCTCCGGCAATACCACCTGCATTTCCTGTACTATAAAGAGTTCCTGTCGCAAAACAGTTTTCAACAACTACAGCATTCCTTGGTTCAGCAACAATACCACCGGCACGAGAAGACCCGATTACTTTTACATCTGCATAACAATTCCGTACAGTACCTTTAGCAAAAATGCCACCAATACCACCCACTTGCTGTATGCCACTTACAGTACCAGACACATATACATTTTCAATCAAACACTCCAAAGCATTTGTTCCCAAATAACCGGCAACAATACCCGTACAAGAAGAACCATATCCAATAACTTCCGCATTTTCAAAGCGCACATTACGACATGAACCATTCATTACCCCAAAGAAACTGGCGTACCGAGAACTGATCTCACAATGTAAATTTCTAATCGTATGTCCCTTACCATCAAAATGAATCTTTATATCAAAACGGTCAACAGGCTCACCCGTATTCAGCGGTTTCCAGTCAATGCCAGTCATATCAACATCATTCGTCATTTCGAAATAATAAGTTTTATCAAGTTCTACAACAGACATCATGTTCCTCATATGATTCCTATTGCTAATCAAATAAGGATTATCAACCGTTCCATCACCACCGTCAAATAAAGAAGAAGCTGCAACATAGATCACAGTAGACACTGTACCTTCGCCTTCATGATCATACTGTCCATTTCCAACCGGATGATTCACTACGCCTTTACCTGATGTCCATAGCGTGGAAGAACTTCCGTCAGCCAAACAAACCGCATTCTTCATCCCCAATGTTTTGGCAATAAAAGCTGCCTCCTCAAGTGTTGCACCATCAGCATTTCCCGTTATAGCACCATCAATAGTAAGCAGCATCATTTTTCCCTGAGCAGTTATCCCAATCACAGACCGAGCCATACGTTGTGTATAAATAGCATCTTGAGGAAACGAACACACTTTCCCTTCCATAAGTAACATTGGACCTGATGCTAAAGCTGATTCATATTCATCTTCCACATCCGTATAATCTGAAAACGTACAAGACTTCACATCTACAGAACCTTCCGCATCAATAGCAATCACTCCGTTCACTTTACTGGCAGATTCGATCATAGACGCAACCTTCACCACCTTATCCACCATAGTAAATGTAGACGGATTTCCGGAAATAGAATAACTGCCATTGATAGCAAACAATGCTTTTTTATCTTTAGCAATCATACTAGTTTTGGCAGGAGTATCACATACAGCAACTCTGGTAGAAAACATAGTCGTCGGATATACCACATAAGAAACGCTTTGGGTAGTCCCCCACATGCTCGCTTGTGCCGTACAAACAGCTGCCCCGTTACCTAAATCCGTTTTTTCCCAAGATGCTCTCATAAGAGCCAATGAATCCACATCCCATTTAATTTCTTGGTTGAAATCTTTTTTCAACATTTCGCTATAATCTGAATTATCTCCAGAGTCACTACAACTATAGACTAACGCCAATAGAAAAGACATATATAAATATTTCATTTTCATTATTTTCTCCATTTAAAATTAAAAAATAAGTCCATCATTCCAACCCGGGTTCTGCGTTAATGCTCCATTGGTTAAAACACGATCCTTTGTTGGTATCGGGTACAAGTAATCCTTGTCCTCATTCCATACTCTTTTGATACTTTGATGAATAATCAAATTACCACTTGTCTCATGATCCAAGCTAAGTTCACCACCTATCTCAAACTGATCTACACAAGAAGAGTTTCCTTTATCAGTACTCAAATACAGATAAACATCATTCGTTCCATCACCGTCCAAATCATATTCACCCGGACCGGGAAAATAAATACCAAGAAATGGTTTTTCAAATATTTTACCTTCCTTCCAACGCATGATATCATAATATCTAAAGCCTTCCATTACCAGTTCTATAGCGCGTTCACGTCTAATTTCAAGGATAATCCCCTGATTATCGTCACTTTCCACGTGCGGATACCACTCCTTCAAATAAGGGTCCGGATTAGCATTTGCTGTTGCCATTAATAAATTCGGCATATTTACACGAGCCCTTAGCTTATTAATTGTTTTATTCAAATCATCCTGAGTCAATGTCCCCAATTCTGCTTTTGCTTCCGCACAATTCAAATAAACTTCGGCTGTACGAAACAATGGCAAATCAGATTCAGAAGACATATCATATTTAACTCCACAATCGTACTTCTTCAGATGATACCCTAATTTTGCCAGCTTAAAGTTTGGCAGATATTTTTTCCCGTCATCACGTACATATCCTGCTGCACGAATCGTTTGTGTCAGACGCGGATCACGGTTTTTCATCTCTTCCACAAATCCAATAGTCTCATAATTACTCTTATCTGTAAAACGAGAACCATCTTTCATCAGATAAGAATTAACAAAACGCTTTGTCACACCTGAATTTGCCTCACCAGGAGAATTGCAAAATGCCTGTACAATATTAGTCAATCCCAAAGCTGCATTGTAATCTTTCGCCAGGATTATTTCCGTGGGTTCAGCATTCAAAGAGCCAAATAAATTGAAATAAGGGGTAGAACCTGCCGTATAAACTGTATAACCACTCTCATTGATAAAGATATCCGATGCGGATGCACATTCACGAAGATACTTTTCCCAATCATTCAAACCATGATACTTTCGAAATGTACCTTCAAACAAACAAATTCTGGATTTTAAAGCCAAAGCAGTCCAACGAGTCACCCGGTATACATCTTTTTGTTTTCTCAAATTATCAATCGCGAAATCAATGTCCTCCAATACTTTCCCCATTACAAACTCACGAGAATCTCTAGGTTTACTCAAAGCTTCCGTATCAGCACTTCCAATCACATAATCATACCATGGCACATCTCCAAAACGCCTCACCTTTACAAAATAAAAATAAGCTCTAAAAAAACGTGCCAAACCTTCATAATGATTCCGTACTTCCTCATTCTGGCAACGATAAATGTTCTCCAGGCAGAAATTAATATCACGAAGGGCTCCCCAACCCCAACCATCGAAATTAGAATCTGTTTCAGGTATAGTGCGTTGCCCGCTAATCGCTTTTTCCAAGATAGGCTGAATAATTACATCACCGTAATCTTTAAACACTCCTGTACCCGAAATACAAGCGACATAGAAATTGTTTGAATACAATTCTAACTCGTTTTCTGTTGTAAAGAATGTTTCCGGTGTAATTTTATCTTCCGGAAATTTATCCAAAATACTTTCACAAGAAATCATTGCCATCAGAGGCAAGAGCATCCATATTTTATATTTTATACTACTCATATTATCCTAGTTTTTATTTTCCATTAAAAAGTCACATCAATTCCAAATGAATAGGTCTTACTCATTGGATAAGAAGTCACGTTCGTATGACCACTTTTCCAGCTCGTAGAAGCCCCAGCATGTTCCGGATCAATATAATTACTATGTAAAGGGCTGAATGTAAAAAGATTCTCTCCACTAAAATAAACCCTGACACGTTCCATATGCAAAGCCTTTAGCCAAGTACGTGGCAAAGAGTAACCGACTGTTACATTTTTAAGACGGCAATAAGCCACATTTTGCAAATAGCGAGTATTAGGTTTAGACAACTCACGTGGATTAACATCCAATGCCACATAGCCTCTCGGACGTGGGAAATAAGCATCCGGATTATCTTCTGACCAAACATCTGTCAAGAAATCCTTCGGAATAAAAGTACAATAAGGACGGGCATAGGGACCCCAGAACAGACTAGTTTCACCATTGGGATACCAATGTTGGCGACCGACGCCTTGCAACAAAGCAGAAAAATCAATTCCATTCCAATCTGCAGCTAATCTGACAGAATATGTATATCTTGGTAAAGAATTTCCAATCACTTTCTGATCCTTCACATCGTTTGCCGATAAAGTAGGAGAAATAATATTATCGCCATCCAAGTCCACATATTTCACATCCCCCGCATGGAGACCTTGATATTTTACAGAAATATTCAATATATTATTTACGTAACTCTGATTTACCGGATAGTTTTCAGCTTCTTCATCAGTTTTGAAGAGACCATCAACAACATATCCCCAAATCTCTCCCAGTTGTTGTCCTTCATATGGAGTGCCCAATGTTTTGTTATCATTGTTATACTTTGTCACTTTAGTCGTATTATCAGCCAAGCCTAGTACGACAGAATAATGGAACGCTTTTCCCTTTAGATTAAAAGAATCATTCCAACTAATCGATGCTTCCCAACCTTTCGTACGTAAGTTAGCAGCATTTGTTTTTGGAGAAGAAGCACCATATACATTCGGAAGATCCTTGGAAGCCATCAACATATCTTTCGTATCACGTACATATATATCAGCCGTCATATTCAAACGATTATTCAATAGTCCGAGATCCAAACCGATATTTTTTGTAACAACCGTTTCCCAAGTGAAATCAGAAGCATTCGGAGCAGAGATACTAGCACCTGACGCTTTATTTTTATCACCAAAAGCATAAGAAATTGTACCACCAGAAGATATAGTCTGCAAATAGTCATAATATCCGACTTGTTGGTTTCCTAATGCTCCCAAAGAAAAGCGTAATTTCAAATTACTAATTTGTTTACGTAATGGTGCAAAGAACTTTTCTTCATTAATTCTCCACCCGGCAGAAACTGAAGGAAAAAAGCCATAGCGATGTCCCCGGGCAAACCGTGAACTACCATCATAGCGTCCGCTAAATTCAAATAAATATCTATTTTTATAGTCATAATTCAAACGATAAAAAAGACCGAAAAGAGCATATCTATTTTTACCACCCGCAATACTCATTTCATCACCATTAGCTAAATTAAAATCAGTTAAATCTTCGGACAATAAATCATTACGTTGTATTTTGATGTCTTTAAAAAATTTAGTTTCATAATTGACACCGGCAGTTGCACTTACATGGTGCACATCGGCAAATGTATTTGTATAATTTCCATAAATATTGTATGAATGAAACCAATCATGATTAGAACGTTCATAAAGAGTATTAAGGCCATAACCATCTGTTTTCCAAAGAACTTCTCCGGGTACACGTGAATATGGATAATTAGCACTACGATTCATTGCCGTATATTCATGTTGAGCAAACGAATAATTAGCCGTCACCGTTACATTCTTAACAGGTGTCATTACCGCCTCAAAGGTGGTATTAAAAAAGTAATTAGTATCCTCATTCTTGTGTTTACCGTATTCAAGAATTGCACTAAGATCATTAGCAGGGCGATATCCTCCTGTAATAACTGTTGCATTCCCCATATATGTACCATCCGGATTGATTGGAACAATAGAAGCTAAGGCATGCTTACTTATCGCATCAAAAAGATTGTTAATAGCACCTGGCCCCGGAAATGGATAAGAATCCTTTTTGTATGACGTATTATTACTTATCTTCAACCATGGAGCAATCTCAATACTTACCTTGGAACGGAAATTGTATTTAGTGAAACTATCCATATTTTTCCGAATAACTCCTTTCTGATCATAATAAGCACCGGAAAGGAAATAGTGCACTTTCTTATTGCCACCACTGACACTAATATTGTGTTCCCATGTAGGACGAGACTCATCCATGAAGTAGTTATACCAATCAAAGTTACCATAATATTTATATTCACCATCTTTGATAACCACCCACGGTCGTTCTGGATTTTCCGTTTTATCATTACGCCGGATCCACATTTCATAATAATCTTCATCATTATAATTCGTATAGTTAGAACCTTGATAGGTAGAATAAAACATATCATTGATAGCCGCCGAATAATAACCGCGAGTCTCAAAATCTCTGGAAACTGTAGGTGAGCCAAAGCTATAACGTCCGTTATAAGAAACACGTGTTTTACCATCATTACCAGATTTTGTTGTAACCAAAATTACTCCATAAGCTGCACGAGCCCCATATACAGCAGCCGAAGAAGCATCTTTCAATACACTAATAGACTCCACATCATTGGGATTCACTGCATCGATAGTACCTTCTACACCATCAACTAATATCAAAGGCGTGGCACTACTACTGATAGAATTGATACCACGAATATTTATGCTACCACCCTGTCCCGGACGACCGTTAGAAACAGTAACATTCATATTAGGAACAGCTCCTTGAAGTAGTTTAGACAAATTATCGGCCGAACGTCCGATTACTTGTTTATCGTCAACCACAGCAACAGCACCCGTCAAATTGATTTTTTTCTGTGTACCATATCCCACAACAACTACTTCTTCCAAAACCTTGGTATCCTCTTCCAATGTAATAATCAAAGTTTTACCATCCTCAACTTTTACCTGTTGGTCTTTATAACCAATATATGAGATATTCAACACATTAAGCTTTCCTTCTTCTCCGTTTAAAGAAAAATTTCCGTTTACATCACTCACCGTTCCTCTATTGCTTCCTTTCAGAGCAATTGTAACACCAATCAACGGTTCACCGTTCGTATCAACGACCTTACCTGTAATCTTCTTCAAATTTCCATCAGGCGCAAATCTTTTACTAGACAAAATTATGCTTTTATCAAGCACTGAATAAACAACGTCACTTCCCTTAAAAACCTCATCTAGAATTTTAAAAATATTCTGTTTATTGACATTAATAGAGACACGTTTATGTACATTAACCTGCTGACTGTTAAAGAAGAATACAAAGTCAGTCCGCGATTCTATTATTTTCAAGACGGTTTCAATCGTTTGATTATTGACTTTCAAGTCAAGGATCGCATTTTGCGCATAAGTATTTGTCGCACGAATGCATCCTATCGAAACACATAGCATAATAATTAATAATCTCATAGGCAATGGAATTCCTTTTAAAGTTGCTTTCAGTAACCTTTTAATCCCAAGAATTTGGATACTACAATGTTTTTGCATAAATTTGTTGTGATTTAAATTAAAAATAAAGTTAACTACACTTGTCGGCAAACAAGTAAGGCTAAATGATTTTTTATATGGGAAGAATAGTGCTATATTTTTCCCATATTTTTTGTTTAAGGAGGGAGTGTTTTCATAGTTCTTTTTTGTTTAATAAATTTCTATTATTGTTTTCTCTTTCACAACACCGTTGTCCAATGCCGATTCAAGATATCTGTATCTCACCCCTGAAGCTATTTTGAAGTGTTCCAAGATCTTATCCAGACGTTGATTAATAAAAGTACCTGTAAAGCAATATTTCTTTAATAATGGATTAACAATACGAAACTCTACGTCAAAACGCTTGCTCAAAGTTCTTAAAGCATCTTCAAGAGGAGTATCTCGATAAATGATCCTTCCACTTTTCCAAGCAATATCAGATTCAACAAAAGTAGTTGTACACAAAAGTTTCTCATCCAATAAATTATAAATCACCTTCTGTCCGGGTTGCATACTATAAGTAACCTCCCTGCCTTTCTGCTGACAATGGAATTTTACTCTACCTGTCACCAAAGTAGCAGCTACAAACTTATCATCCGGATAAGCATCCACGTTAAATTCAGTACCTAAAACCTCTAATTCAATCCCCTTTCCTACATCGACTAAGAATTTCCGTCCATTATCCTTTTGTACTGAAAAATAAGCTTCTCCGAGCAATTCAACCTTTCGATATTCTCCTTCAAAAGACACTGGATATTTTAGATAAGAAGCAGAATTCAGCCATACCCAAGTACCATCCGGTAACTCCACTTTTGTCATCATCCCCGGATTAGACCGAATTTCGACATAACGATCATAATTTTTATCTTGATTAAATACAAAATAGAAGAAAGATAAGAATAAAGGAATAAATAACACAGCTGCTGCTCTTATCCCCCATTCCCACCAGTTTATTTTCTTCCTTTTTGACAATCTCTTATCCAGCTTCACCAATGCCTGTTTAGGATCTATCTGCTTCACGGTATCTATTATATCTGTTACGTGGTGTATGTAACAAATCTGTTTAGCTATTTTTCTGTTCTCTTCAGAGAGGGAAATCCAATTTTCTACCTCTTCTTTTTCTTTCTCTCCTAGTGTACCGGAAAAATAAAGGAGTAAAAGAGCCTCATCTATATTTTCATGTAATTCCATCATCTTTTATGTTCATTTTATTAAGAAGACGGAATACTTCAATTAGCCCCTAAACAAAAATGCAACTTTTTTAATTAAAAGCTGCATTTTTATTTTAAGACTCAAAAACGAATCGGCTATCCTTAGAGAAAATAAGGGAATATGATTGTAATCAACGGTAAATAGTCTTTTAGTTCTACACGTAAAAGTCTCAATGCTTGCTGGATACGATACTCCACTAATTTTATGGAAACGTTTAATTCTTTCGCAATCTCTTTATATGTTTTATCTTGATAACGGCTCATCTCAAAAGTTATACGATAGGAGTCCGGCAATCGCATCACGGCCTTTTCTATTTTCGCCATCAATTCCTCCACTACATAAAAATCAGGATCTTCAAAACTTGTCTGCATTTCTTTAGCAAACATATGCTCATAACAACGTCTTTTTGTCTGATTCTTACTTATTAAATCCAAGCATCTGTTTCTGACCGCCATAAACAAATAACTTCGCAAAGAAGTTTCTATGATCTGGAATTCTCTGTTTTCCCATAGCCATGTCATGATATCCAAAACAACTTCTTCAGCATCTTCTATAGGAATATAGTACTTCCCGAAGGCACATAGTATGGAATAATACTTCAAAAATAAAGTATCAAAAGCCTTTCTATCTCCTTTTCTAAAAAGAGAATAAAGCTCAATATCTTCATCTATCATACGATTTGTCTCCTTATTCACTTTACAAATTTATATATTTAAAAATCCCTAAACAAACAATTGCATCTTTTTTAATAGACAATAAAAAAAGTCAGCACAAAATGAAGCAATAAAGAAACAACTTTGTTACATATACCCACATATATCCTGATTATATCACTATCCCTTTCTAAAGTATTTTCACTTTTATGCAAAAAAATCGCTTCACTGGCAGGATGAATACCCAATTGACTGAATTCATTGGCCAGTGTTTGCGGTTCCAGCTTCAGAATCATATCCCCACGTCCTTCCAACCCTTTTCGACACAAGCAAAAGCGTTATGATTATGGATACTTTCAATGCTTTCCACAGTTGCTTTATACCATATTATGCGTTTATCGGCTTCCAGACGCAAAGCAATTTCGCGGACCGCGTCTTCAACAAAACGCGGATTATCATAGGCCTGCTCAGTTACAAACTTTTCATCAGGACGTTTCAAAAGACCGTAAACAGGCGCGCTTGCTCCTGCATCAGCAATAGCAGCCAGTTCTTCCAGCCAAACCATTTCAGCAGATCTAATTTCCAATTTAGCCAAAGCTCTTTGGTTATGAGCGCCATAAGCGCTGATCTCTTTCGAGCATGGGCACAAGGTTTGAATAGGAATCTCCGCAGAAATGCGCAATGAAAACTGCTCATCCTTTACAGCCGTATAAACCCAATCGATATACAGCGGTGCTCTCTGACCGCTGACAGGAGCCGTTTTATAAATAAAATATGGAAAATTTAATTGCAGAAAAGCCTTTTCTGCCTGCAGCCGGTCCTTCAAATGGTCAAGAATATTTTCTAAAGAACCTAATGTCACTGGTCCTAGCGTTTGCAGGCACTCTACAAACCGACTCATATGCGTTCCGCGCAGATCATGAGGAAGATCAACCGCCAGCCTTACTGTGGCGACGGTGTTCTGCGTTCCGCTTTCTTTATCTTTCAATGCTATCGGCCAGCGCAGATCTTTGATGCCAACAGGCTTCAACGGTATATTA
>OGEI01001071.1_pt1 | contig 12112 bp, 9 predicted proteins | sample 1570631 | NCBI WGS metagenome assembly OGEI01 (sample SAMEA2582139, study PRJEB24529) | metagenome | biome: Human gut stool | place: China | collected 2011
ACGTAATTTCGATTACCGATGGTCAGATTTTCTTAGAATCTAACTTATTTAACTCTGGTATTCGTCCAGCGGTAAACCCTGGTATTTCGGTATCTCGTGTGGGTGGTTCTGCACAAACTAAAGTAGTGAAAAAATTAGCTGGTGGTATCCGTACTGCATTAGCTCAATATCGTGAATTAGCAGCGTTTGCTCAGTTCGCATCTGACCTTGATGATGCTACCCGCAAACAACTTTCTCACGGTGAAAAAGTCACTGAATTATTGAAACAAAAACAATATGTACCGCTTAGCGTAGCAGAGCAATCTGTGTTGCTTTTCGCGGTTGAGTTTGGCTATTTAGAAGATGTGGAATTGCAAAAAATTGCAAGTTTTGAAGCCGCACTTTTAGATTACGCTCGCCGTAACCACAGCGAGTTTATGGCTGAATTGACCAAAACCGGTAATTATAATGATGAAGTTAAAGCATCATTAAAAACGATTTTGGATAACTTTAAAGCCAACAGCGCGTGGTAAAAGTAACGGAGAAATAAGATGGCAGGTGCAAAAGAGATAAAAACCAAAATTGCCAGTGTACAAAGTACACAAAAAATTACAAAGGCAATGGAAATGGTGGCAACCTCGAAAATGCGTAAAACGCAAGATCGTATGGCTGCTTCTCGTCCGTATTCTGAAACAATACGAAATGTTATCAGCCACGTCTCTAAAGCAACTGTTGGTTATAAACACCCATTTTTAATTCAACGCGAAGTAAAAAGAGTCGGGATCTTAGTGGTCTCGACTGACCGCGGAATGTGTGGCGGTTTGAACATTAACTTGTTTAAAACTGTGATGACAGAAATCAAACAATGGAAAGATAAAGGCATTACTGTTGAATTGGGCTTAATTGGCTCAAAAGGTATTAGCTTTTTCCGCTCATTAGGATTACCTGTTCGTGCACAACTTTCCGGTTTGGGTGATAATCCGACAATGGAAGACTTAATTGGTGTTGCAAACGGTATGTTTGGTAGCTATAAAGACGAAGAAGTAGATGCAGTTTATATTGCCTACAATAAATTCGTTAATACAATGGCACAAAAACCCGTTTACCAACAATTAGTACCATTACCGGCATTAGAAACCGATAATTTAGAGCAAAGACAAAGCACCTGGGATTACCTTTACGAGCCAGAGCCAAAAGTCTTATTAGACAGTTTGCTTACTCGTTATTTGGAATCACAAGTGTATCAATCTGTGGTAGATAACCTTGCTTCCGAGCAAGCTGCTAGAATGGTAGCAATGAAAGCGGCAACTGATAATGCAGGTAATTTAATCAATGACTTGCGATTAGTTTACAATAAAGCCCGTCAAGCAAGTATTACAAATGAATTAAACGAAATCGTCGCCGGCGCGGCAGCGATTTAATGAAAGAGGAACGGTAATGTCAGCAGGAAAAATTGTACAAATCATCGGTGCGGTGATTGACGTTGAATTCCCACAAGATGCAGTACCAAAAGTTTACGATGCATTAAAAGTTGAATCAGGTTTAACCCTTGAAGTTCAACAACAATTAGGTGGCGGCGTAGTTCGCTGTATCGCATTAGGTACATCTGACGGCTTAAAACGTGGCTTAAAAGTAGAAAATACTGGTAACCCAATTCAAGTTCCAGTAGGGACTAAAACACTAGGCCGTATTATGAACGTATTGGGTGAACCAATCGATGAGCAAGGTGATATTGGCGCGGAAGAAAATTGGGCTATCCATCGTCCAGCACCAAGCTATGAAGAACAATCTAACAGTACGGAATTATTAGAAACTGGTATCAAAGTTATCGACTTAATTTGTCCATTCGCAAAAGGTGGTAAAGTGGGTCTATTCGGTGGTGCGGGTGTAGGTAAAACCGTTAACATGATGGAATTAATCCGTAACATCGCGATCGAGCACTCAGGTTACTCCGTATTTGCGGGTGTAGGTGAACGTACTCGTGAAGGTAACGACTTCTATCATGAAATGAAAGATTCTAACGTATTAGATAAAGTATCATTAGTTTACGGACAAATGAATGAGCCACCAGGTAACCGTTTACGTGTTGCGTTAACTGGTTTAACTATGGCTGAAAAATTCCGTGATGAAGGTCGTGATGTATTATTCTTCGTGGATAATATCTATCGTTATACCCTTGCTGGTACTGAAGTATCTGCGTTATTAGGTCGTATGCCATCTGCGGTAGGTTACCAACCGACATTAGCAGAAGAAATGGGTGTGTTACAAGAACGTATCACTTCAACCAAAACAGGTTCTATCACCTCTGTTCAAGCGGTATACGTACCTGCGGATGACTTAACTGACCCATCTCCGGCAACAACCTTCGCGCACTTAGACTCAACAGTTGTATTAAGTCGTCAAATTGCGTCTTTAGGTATTTATCCTGCGGTTGACCCATTAGATTCAACTTCACGCCAATTAGATCCACTCGTTGTTGGTCAAGAGCACTATGATGTAGCGCGTGGCGTACAAGGTATCTTACAACGTTATAAAGAATTAAAAGATATTATCGCAATTCTTGGTATGGACGAGTTATCTGAAGATGACAAACTTGTGGTAGCACGTGCACGTAAAATTGAACGTTTCTTATCACAACCATTCTTCGTTGCTGAGGTATTCAACGGTACTCCAGGTAAATACGTTTCTTTAAAAGAAACTATCCGCGGCTTTAAAGGTATTTTAAACGGCGAATACGACCATATTCCAGAACAAGCGTTCTACATGGTCGGTACAATCGACGAAGCGCTAGAAAAAGCCAAAAATATGTAATCACTTCAAGTCATTTGAAGGAGAACAAAAATGGCGACATTTAACCTAATAATAGTCAGCGCAGAGCGAAAAATCTTTGAAGGTGCTGTGAAACAAATCCAAGCAACAGGTGTGGAAGGTGAACTTGGTATTTTACCAAACCACACCCCTTTGATGACGGCGATTAAGCCAGGGATTGTTAAATTCACCCTTGAAGATGGCAAAGAAGAAGTTATCTATGTTTCAGGTGGCTTCTTAGAAGTTCAACCTAAAGTAGTAACTGTACTTGCCGATGTTGCAATTCGCGGTAGCGAGTTAGATGCAGATCGTATTCTTGAAGCAAAACGCAAAGCTGAAGAAAATATTGTGGCTCACGTTTCTGATGTGGATCATGAGCTTCTTGTAGCGAAACTTTCTAGAGAGTTAGCGAAACTTCGTGCTTACGAGCTTACTGAAAAACTCGTTAAATCAAAACGATAAGTTTATGATAATAAAAAAGAGCGGTTATTTTGACCGCTCTTTTGGTTTTTCTATCGTAAGAAATATCGATACGCTTTACTTTCACTTACATCTTCATAAACATAGCCGAGTTGTGCTAAAGCTTGTTCAAATTCTGCGTTATCTTTTTCTTCTAATTGGAATGCTGCAAGGATATTACCGTAATCGGCACCATGCGCACGATAATGGAATAATGAAATATTCCAGCGTTTACCCAATATTTCTAAGAATTTCAGTAAAGCCCCTTTTTGTTCTGGGAATTCAAAGCTATAAAGTCGCTCATTACGGTTTGAAACTCGTCCACCCATCAAGTAACGAATGTGTGTTTTAGCAATGTCGTCATCAGACATATCTTCAACATCAAAACCGTTTTTCGTTAAATCAGCAATAATATCAGCTTTTTCTGCTTCATTAATGGTGCGCACACCAACAAAAATGCAAGCTTTTTGGTTATCTGCATAACGATAACTAAATTCTGTTACTGCACGATTACCGATGACATGGGCAAATTTTAAGAAACTGCCAGGTTGTTCAGGCATGGTTACAGCAAGTAAAGCCTCACGGTTTTCACCAATTTCGCAACGTTCTGAAACATAACGCAATGTATGAAAGTTAAGGTTGGCACCGGATAAAATCGCCGCCATATTTTTGCCTTCCAAATTATTTTGTTTCACGTATTTTTTCAAACCGGCTAGACCTAGGGCACCGGATGGTTCTGCGACAGCACGCACGTTTTCGAATAAATCTTTCATTGCTGCACAAACTTCATCGCTGTCTACCAGCACCATACCGTCTAAATATTTTTGACATAAACGGAATGTTTCGTCACCAATACGTTTTACCGCTACACCATCAGCGAATAAGCCAACATGTGCTAAATCGGTAGGTTCACCTTTTTCTAAGGCGGCATTCAAACAGGCTGAATCTTTGGACTCGACACCAATGATTTTGATTTCCGGCATAAATTGCTTGAGCAAAATGGCTACGCCAGCGGCGAGGCCACCACCTCCAACTTGTACAAAGACATAATCCAAATCAGCTACTTGTTGCAACATTTCCATTGCCAACGTCCCTTGACCCGCGATCACCAATGGATGATCAAACGGCGGAATAAATGTCATATGTTTAGATTTTGAAAGCTCAATCGCTTTGGCTTTGGCTTCATCAAAATTAGCTCCGTGTAGCAACACTTCGCCACCAAAACCACGGACTGCATCCACTTTAATGCTTGGTGTGTTTTGTGGCATAACGATCAATGCTTTTAGCCCAAGTTGTTTAGCGGATAAAGCAACGCCCTGCGCATGATTACCCGCAGAAGCAGCAATAACACCAGCCTGTTTTTGTTCATCAGAAAGGCTAGAAATCATTGCATAAGCACCACGCAGCTTAAAGCTATTTACTGGCTGGCGGTCTTCACGCTTAATCCAAATATTATTATGTAGGCGATCAGATAATTTGCCCATTTTTTGTAGTGGGGTTACAGTAGCGGCTTCATATACTCTGGAGCCAAGTTTAACAATCGCGTTAACATAATCCGATTGAGAGGGTTGAGGATTGGTGAGTAGGTTTTTCATGGTATTTGTTGTTTATGATGAAGTGCGGGTAATTTTTTCTTTGTTTTATTTCTCCCTCTCATAAAAGAGAGGGAGAATCAGATACTATTTTAAAAGTGTTTTATCACGAACGGCACCTTTATCCGCAGAAGTGGCAAAGTGGCCAAACACTTTTAATGCAAAGGACACTTCACGTTCACGGTGAGCTGGTTGCCAGCCTTTGGCATCTTGCTCGGTACGGCGTTTTGCTAATTCTTCATCGCTGATTTTAAGGTTAATCGCGCGATTTGGAATATCGATTTCGATAATATCGTCATCATGTACTAAACCGATGGCACCGCCAGAAGCTGCTTCAGGCGAGGCATGACCAATAGATAATCCAGAGGTACCACCAGAGAAACGACCATCTGTTAATAAAGCACATTTTTTACCTAAGCCCATCGATTTTAAGTAGCTGGTTGGATACAACATTTCTTGCATACCAGGGCCACCTTTTGGACCTTCGTAGCGGATGACTACCACATGGCCTTCCTTAACTTTGCCACCTAAAATACCGGCTACAGCATCTTCTTGGCTTTCAAATACGATAGCACGGCCTGTGAATTTCCAGATAGACTCATCTACACCAGCGGTTTTTACGATACAACCGTCTTTAGCGATGTTACCGAACAATACTGCTAGACCGCCTTCTTGAGAAATGGCATTTTCTTTGTTACGGATACAGCCGCTTACACGGTCATCATCTACGCTATCCCAACGGCAATCTTGTGAGAAGGCTTGCGTGGTGCGAATACCTGCAGGACCTGCGCGGAAGAATTTGTGTAATTCTTCGTCTTTGTTACGAATAATATCGTATTGATTTAATTGTTCTTCTAGTGTTGTTCCTAGCACAGTTTTGGTGTTGCGATGGATTAACCCCGCACGATCTAATTCACCTAATAAGCCCATAATGCCACCTGCACGGTGCACATCTTCCATGTGGTATTTATTAGTATTTGGTGCAATTTTGCTTAAGCAAGGCACAACGCGTGATAAGCGGTCAATATCTGCCATTTTGAAATCTACACCCGCTTCTTGAGCAGCCGCTAATAAGTGTAAAACGGTATTACTTGAACCACCCATCGCAATATCTAAACTCATGGCATTTTCAAAGGCCTCAAAGGTGCCAATTGAACGTGGCAACACGCTTTCATCATCTTGTTCATAATAGCGTTTGCAAAGCTCAACAATTTGACGACCAGCTTTTAAGAATAATTCTTTACGGTCAGCATGGGTCGCTAACATCGAGCCATTGCCCGGTAAAGATAAACCTAATGCTTCGGTTAAGCAGTTCATTGAGTTAGCGGTAAACATCCCTGAGCAAGAACCACAGGTTGGGCAAGCACTGCGCTCAATCGCATCAATACGCTCATCGCTTACATTCGGATCTGCTGCTTCAATCATCGCATCTACTAAGTCTAAGCGAATAAGTTGATCAGATAATTTCGTTTTACCCGCTTCCATTGGGCCGCCTGAAACGAAGATAGTTGGAATGTTCAAACGCATTGCCGCCATCAACATTCCCGGGGTGATTTTGTCACAGTTGGAAATACACACCATCGCATCAGCACAGTGAGCATTAACCATATATTCCACGCTATCTGCGATTAAATCACGGCTTGGTAAGGAATAAAGCATCCCACCGTGACCCATAGCAATACCGTCATCTACCGCAATAGTATTGAATTCTTTTGCTACGCCGCCGGCTTTTTCAATTTCAGCTGCAACCAGTTGTCCCATATCTTTTAAATGAACATGTCCTGGTACGAATTGGGTGAAAGAGTTCACCACCGCAATAATCGGTTTACCAAAGTCATTTTCTTTCATCCCTGTTGCACGCCATAAGGCACGTGCACCCGCCATATTACGACCTTGTGTACTAGTCGCTGAACGTAGTTTTGGCATAAATAATCTCTCCAAGTAGTAAATTTATTGCTAAATATAGCCTTTGTATTCAATAGTGTAGGAGCAAATTACATTTGCCTCTACAGATATCACATTGTTTTGTTTATATTAAAAATCCATGCACCTTACGGAGACGTAACAGTCGTAAGAACTTTCTCAACGATTGCAAATGGTAGTCCTATGATGGCAAAAGGAATAATAATAGCTGAAAGTGCAGCCTCTTCTTTGTTCAATTTATTAATACTAATTTCTTTTTCATTGCTAAACTCTACATATTTTGTTTCTAATGGCTGAATAAGTTTAGCCTTTTGCAAAATCTCATTTTTATTTTTTATATCAACAAGATTTCCATTATTCATTGAAAAAAACATTCTACGTCCATCTCTATAAGGAGAATTTATATTATAAAGTTCATCAAGTTGAGCGTTTGTTAAATTTTTATGGTTAAAATATATTGATAAGAATGCCTCTACTTCATTGCTTTTAACATTTTTTCTTATCTCATCAATCTTCACAAAAGAAATATTTTTAGTATAAGGTGACTCAAGTAATTTAATTAATTGAGCTGTATCCCCATTATCTTTACTATTAAATTGATAACTATTAAGTTGCCCAATCGCATAAATACGATTATCAGCAATAAAGAAAGATTTGATCACTTCTTTTTTGGATGATAATTCTTTATATTGTTGATCTGCTGTTACACAGCCCAATAAAAACGTAGCTATCAACATCCCAATAAATAAACGCATTTTTTTCATTTTTTACCTTCATAATCTTAAGTTATTTTCCCAACTGCTTCACTAATAAATCCAAAGTGCGGTTATTTTTTTAGCTAAATTTGCTTATTTTAAATGATCTGCATCATTTATTTTCTCAATGCGAAAACCATTCTCATCGTCATAATGTACAACACTTATTGAGGTATTAATGAGCGATACCGATTTATCTTCATCACGGTGATTTTGCCACGTTGCACCGTTTAATAAGGCAAGCAATAAACGCAAGGTATGGCCATGCGACACAATGAGAATATTACCTTGATCGTGGATCTTAATAATATCCTGCAATGCTTTCATGGCACGTTCGCCTAATTGTTCAAACGTTTCTCCGCCATTCGCTTGAGCTTTGTAATTGGTAGGATCTTTAATAAGTTGTTTAAATTCCGGGTGTTCTCTTAACGTATCAACAACTTTGCCTTCCCAAGAACCAAAATATTGTTCATTTAAACCTTGGTGATGGAAAAGGGGAATATCTCTTTCACCAATAATATGAGAGGCGGTTGCGATAGTGCGGTTTAATATGCTGGAATAAGCAGCAATGAAAGGAATATGATTAAGTGCCACACCTGTTTTTTTCGCACCATTAACGCCTTCTTCAGTCAAAGGGGAATCGCCATGACCTTGCATTAAACCTTCCGTATTCCAAACGGTTTTACCGTGGCGAATGAAATAAAAAGTCAGTTGTTTTTTCATTTTTCATGTCCATAAAAAAGATTAAGGAAGCCGAAACTTCCTTAATCATGATTTTAACGGGAGTAATAACCTGCCATTGAACTATATACGGCATTTTCTGCTTGAATGATGTTGTATTTCGCATTCAAGATAGAAAGTTGAGAGCTTTTCTCTGTGTTTGCCGCTGCAAGCCATTCACGTAATTCAGATACACCAGCATTGTAACGATCTCGATAGTATTTGGTGATACGTTGGTTATAGCTGTGTGTTTTTTGCAAGTTAGCAAAGGCACTTTGTGCTTGTGTATAGGCGAAGTAGTTGGTATCTACATCATTCAAGGCTTTAGTGATGCTTTGCTCATAGTTTAAACGTGCGGTTTCATAATCTGCTTCAGAGATTTTCACGTTCCATTTTACCGTATTCCAGTTGAGGAATGGTAGGCTAATGCCGATTAAACCTGTACCAACTGGATTGTGCAATGCATTACCGACTTTGGTGCCACTTGATGTTAAGCTACCGCCTAAAGTGACTTCAGGGAACCAACCTTTTTCAGTTGCTTTTGCATTTTTGAATGCACTGCTTAAGCGATATTGATAGCCTTTCACATCAGGACGATTCGCAATCACAGAAACTGGCACATTTAAATTTACGCCCACATTTTTTACATTAAGAATGTGTGGGAAGTTGATATTTAATGCTTCTTCTGGTTTTAAGTTCAGTAAGTTACGTAAAGTTTGTTCTGCTGTTTTACGTTGTGTTTGATAGTTGATCAAGTTGTTACGTGCGTTCAATACCGCTTGTTGTGCTTGATCCACACTTGCGCTGTCAGCCACACCTTGTGATAAACGGCGTTGCATAATGCTGCTAATATCGTTGTAGTATTTAATGCTTTCTTGCGTGGTGCTGATTGCATCATTAAAGTAGGCAATTTGATAATAGGTTGTTACAACAGAGTTGATGAGTGAAAGTTTTGTTGCTTCTAAATCTTCAGCCGTTGCCTTGTGTGACCATTCAGCTGCATCAGCGGTATCCGCTAAACGTTGCCATAGATCTAACGTATAACTCACATTTAATGCACCTTTATGACTGATGGTTGAGTTGCCACCAGTTTTCAGATTTTTACCCACAGAAGATTGGGTTGAACCGCTAAATGCCGGAATTAAATTTGCGCCTGCAAGGTTTGCATTATATAGAGCACGGTTTACGGCAATAGACGCTTTGGCTAAATCTTTGTTATTAACTAATGCTTGTTCTACCACACGATTTAATTGTGAATCATTGTAAAGCGCCCACCAGTTTTCTTTTACATTAAATTGTTTGGTGATTTCCGCATAATTTTGGTAATCCTGCTGGCTCGCTTTATAAGAATCGCCGATGTTAGCACAACCTGCTAGAGCAGTTGCCATCGCGATTGCTAAGGTTAATTTTTTCATTTTTAACATGGATTTTTCCTTTCTTTTTAATTAAAGTGCGGTCAAAAATTAGTAAGAATTTTAACCGCTCTTTTGAGTTTTACAAAATTTCTTTATTCTCTCGCAAGAGCTGTAATTGGATCTAATTGTGCTGCACGTTTTGCCGGCATATAACCGAAGATCACACCAATCAGGGTAGAGAAGACCACCGCTGCAACAATTGAGCCAGTTGAGAATGCCATCGTAAAGTCAGTCATAAATACGTTAAATAGTAGACCGATTAAACCCGAAAGTAGAATACCCGTCACGCCACCAATTAAACAAATCAGCACGGCTTCAATTAAAAATTGTTGCAGAATGTTAAATTGTCTCGCACCAATAGCCATGCGCACGCCAATTTCTTTAGTTCGTTCAGTAACAGAAACCAACATAATATTCATTACCCCAATACCGCCTACAATCAATGAAATAAAGGCAATAGAGGAAATGAGCAATTTCATCGTGCCTGTTGTGCTTTCAACGGTTTGTTTAATGGTATCGCTATTCATGATGAAGAAATCTTTTTTACCATGACGCATGGTGAGCAATTCAGTAATTCCTTTTTCAGCAACAGTCGTATTCACGGAATCATCTACTTTTACGGTAATCGAACCAATTTTTTTGCTGCCCGAAATACGATTCATCACGGTGGTGTAAGGTGCATACAGATTAAGTGAACTGCTTGCTCCGCCCATTTGTTTATCAGATACCACGCCAATAATACGTAATGGACGTTTATTAAACATTACAATTTTGCCGATAGGATTTTCATCCGGGAAAATCGATTTTTTCGCACTTTCATCGATTAAGGCTACTTGATTGTTATCAGCAACATCTTGAGCAGAAAATAAATTACCAGATTTTAGTTTTAATCCATCTACATCAAAATATTGTTCGCCTACACCTTTTAAACTGGTCGAGGAGAAAGTCTGGTTACCATAAATTAATGTGCCACTTGATGAGCTATTTGGCGTGACACTTTGTACATAGCTTTGTTGATTTAAGGCAGTGGCATCATTAATCGTAAGATTTTGCATTTGTTCAGCACGACGATCACCAAAGCCTGTACCATTAAAAATCGTCATGGTACTTGTACCAATGCCTTTAATGTTAGCCAAGATTTTTTGTTGTGAACCATTTCCCAATGCCACGACAGAAACCACAGAAGTAATCCCGATAATAATCCCGAGCATGGTTAAAAGAGAACGCATTTTGTGGGCAATAATCGCACTCACTGACATACGAAAGGCTTCAACAAATTGATCTTTGCTGAACCCAAAGTGCGGTTTAGATTTGGTTGGATTTTCGACCGCACTTTTTACTGCTTCTTTTTGCGTATCGCCAATGATTTCACCGTCTTTAATTTCAATCACGCGATTCGCACTGGCGGCAATTTCTCGGTCGTGGGTTACCATAATAATAGTGTGGCCTTCTGCGTGTAATTGACGCAGAATTTCCATCACATTTTGACCGCTTTGTGAATCCAATGCACCAGTGGGTTCATCGGCTAAAATAATTTCACCGCCATTCATCAACGCACGCGCAATACTCACACGTTGTTGCTGACCTCCAGAAAGCTGGCTTGGTTTATTTTGCCATTTATCATCTAAGCCCAATTTTTCTAAAAGTTGTTTTGCACGAGAAAGACGTTTTTCTTGCGACATCCCCGCATAAATTGCAGGCAAGGCAACGTTTTCTGCTGCGGTCAAGCTTGATAATAAGTTATAGCGTTGAAAAATAAAGCCGAATTTTTGGCTACGTAAATCTGAAAGCTGATCTTTGCTTAATTCAATGGTTTCTTTGCCATTGATTTTGTAAGAGCCACTGGTTGCCGTATCCAAGCATCCGATGATATTCATCAAGGTCGATTTACCCGAACCCGATTGCCCAATAATCGCGACGAAATCGCCTTTTTCTATATTTAAAGAGACATTCTTCAAAATATGAACACGATTTTCGCCTTCACCGAAGTAACGGTTGAGATCCTTAATTTCAATAATATTCATTAATTTTCGACCGCACTTTTAGAACATTCTTGGACCACGAGGCATAGAGCCAACTTGCTCACCATTCGCGACTTGCGACACAATGACTTTTTCACCTTCGTTTAAACCCGATTTAATTTCAGTTTGGAAATCATTTTGAACACCGGTTTCAACTTCACGCTGTTCAGGCTGATTTTTGTCATTCAATACATTTACAAAGCTTTTGCCATCACGTTTTTGAATAGCCATATTGGAAACCAATAATACATCCTTGGCATTGGCAATTTTGATGTTGTTTTCTGTCGTCATTCCGATGCGCAAAGTACGATCAGGGTTATCAATCAAAACATTGGCGTAATAGTAGATCGCACTGGTCGTTGAGCTACTACTTGAACTTGTCGAAGATGATGTTGAAGAACTATTACTTGTCGTGGTATTGGCTGGGTCAACAGAATCAA
>OGEI01001076.1_pt1 | contig 12058 bp, 8 predicted proteins | sample 1570631 | NCBI WGS metagenome assembly OGEI01 (sample SAMEA2582139, study PRJEB24529) | metagenome | biome: Human gut stool | place: China | collected 2011
ATTCGTGATTTTGAAAAAATCGTAGCAGATATAAATCCTGAGACGGGACTTAGAATGTCAGATGTTGAGAGAATGCCACACAGAACAAGGAATGAAACACCTATACTTATAGCAGAGGATTCACAATTACTTAGCAAGATGATAGTAAACTGTCTTGAACAGGCAGGATATACAAATCTGACAACAACAGCAAATGGTAAGGAGTGCTGGGATAAACTTCAGGAATATAATGCAAGTGGTGATCTTGATTCAAAAGTATCATGTATTATAACAGATATTGAGATGCCTCAGATGGATGGTCATCGTCTTACCAAGCTGGTTAAAGAAAATGGTGATATGAATCATATACCTGTAGTTATATTCTCATCACTTGTAAATCAGGAAATGAAGATAAAAGGCGAACAGCTCGGTGCGGATGCACAGCTTTCCAAACCGGAAATCGGCCAGCTTGTTGCTGCTATTGACAAATTGGTTGGAAATGAATAGACCAAATAGGTAAATCAAGCAAGGAGATAATTGGATTGAGAGAAGAAGATAATATTGAAAAGGAAGGTTTACAGGAAGATAATCCGGATATTGGCGACAATTCAGGAGATGAAGATTTTGCAGAATATGATGATCTTTCAGCACTTGAGGGATTACCACAGATAGATGAGTTGGATAATATGGACGATCTGTCAGGAGTTTCGGATGTGGCTTCAACTATTGATTTTGATGAGTCCGGACATCAGGATGAGTCAGAAGACGATATTGATATACCACTTCCTGACATAGATTTTTCAGAAGACGATGGAATAGCATCGGAATTATCTGACGGGTCAGATATAAAAACTACATATCCGGAGATAAAAGATGACGATAATAATGCGACGGATGATAGTACTGTCGAAGAACCGCAGGTGTCAGAAGATATTGCAACAGAAAAAGATGCTGAGATAGAAACTCAATCAGATGCAGAAGATGAACAGTCAGGTGCAGATATAATGTCACTCTCAGAGGATGGAGCAGATGAGGAACAGTCAGACGCAGATATAATGTCGCTCTCAGAAGATGGGGCAGACGAAGAACAGTCAGACGCAGATATAATGTCGCTCTCAGAGGACGGAGCAGACGAAGAACAGCCTGATAATGATATAATGTCACTTACAGAGGACGGAGCAGACGAGGAACAGTCAGATGCAGATATAATGTCGCTCTCAGAGGACGGAGCAGACGAGGAACAGCCTGATAATGACATAATGTCACTTACAGAAGATGGAACAGCTGATGACGAATCAGGTTCTATAGATGATATGCTCGGAGGTCTTTTGGACGATTTTGATAAAAACGGTTCTATAGGTGATGAGTCGGAAGAACAGTCGAAGGAGAATAGTGGGTCAGATGCAGGTGATGGACAGAAAGCGGATGATCTGTCTGATTTGTTGGGGATGCTTAGTGATGACTCAACATCTGATGATGTTATAAGCCTTGACAGCGTTTCAAATGAAGAAATTCCTGATATATCAGAGATTCCTGATATACCTATGCAAGAAGAGGAGGACATATCCAATATACTCCCTCAGAATGAAGAAAAGGAAGATGACGGTGAAAAACAGAGCATTTTCAAAAAAGTTTTTGGAAATGTAGTCACGGATGAGATAGCAGAAGCAGAGAAAAAACAGGAAGAAGAAGAGGCTGAAAAAAAAGAAGAGGCTGAAAAAGTAAAAGAAGAAAAGGCTGCTGAGAAAGCAAAGCAAAAGGAAGAAAAAGAAAAGCTGAAGGCTGAAAAGGCAGAGGCGAAAGCAGCAGCAAAAGCGAAAAAAGCGGAGGAAAAAGCAGCAAAGAAAGCGGAAAAACAGGCACAGAAAGAAGCCGAAAGAGAAGCTGCTGCAAATGAAGTAGTAGGAAAACTTAACAAGGTTGGAGTTTCAATAGTAGCTGTATTTGGAGTTATAATACTCGCCGGAATAATTATCGGTACAAACAGTTTTGGAAGCGGTTTGGATAAGAAGAAAGCTACAAATTACTTTGAAATGCACAGATATTCGCAGGCATATGAATCTGCTGTAGGGACAAACATGAAGGAAAAAAATCCTGAGCAGTATAAAAAGATTGTGACTGTTATGAAAGTTCAGCATGCTCTTGATTCCTATCAGAACTATGAAAATGTCAAAAAATATCCTGAAGCATTGGACGCTCTTCTTATGGGACTTAAGAAATATGATGCAAATAAAAAGACTGCATATGACCTTGAGATAGAAAACGACCTTGCGAGTGTTTATGATAAGATACTTGATATTTTGTCAGATGAATTTGGCCTGTCAAAGTCACAGGCATATGATATTCTTAGCTTAGGCAGCAGTGAATATACAAGCAAAGTTAATGCTATTGCAGCTAAGTAAATAAATAAAAACTCACCGGTATAAAAAAGTCGGTGAGTTTTTTTGTTTGAAAAAGCAGAAAACATAGTCAAAAGTATTTCTTTATCGTACAGAAATTATCATATCGACAACACCACCCGTATGTGGTACACTTTTAACATACAAAATAATGACAGCAGAGGTGATATACAGAAATGATAGCAATTATTGATTATGATGCAGGAAATCTTAAGAGTGTTGAGAAAGCTTTGTTATATCTCGGTGAGGAGTGTGTAGTCACAAGAGACAGAAATGAACTTCTTAAAGCGGATAAAGTTATCTTGCCGGGAGTGGGTGCTTTCGGTGATGCGATGGAGAAACTTAATAAATTTGGTCTTGTTGAGGTAATACATGAGATAGTTAAAGAAAATAAACCGTTTTTAGGAATATGTCTCGGACTTCAGCTTATGTTTGAGAGCAGTGAGGAGGGACCGGGCGTAAAAGGTCTTGGACTTCTTCCGGGAAAGATAGTCAAATTTCCAGAAAAAGATGGGTACAAAATTCCTCACATGGGATGGAATTCAATTAAGATAAAAGATGGGAGCAGACTTTTCAAAGGTGTTTCTGACAATTCATATGTTTACTTTGTTCATTCATATTATCTTCAGGCAGAAAATGAAAACGATGTAGCAGCAACTACCGATTACATAACACACATTCATGCATCTGTTGAGCATGGCAATATATTTGCCTGCCAGTTTCATCCGGAAAAAAGCGGTGATGTCGGATTGCAGATATTAAAGAATTTTTGTGAATTATAAAATGTAATGCGATAGTTAAAACAGACGGTAATGTAAATGCAAAAATTCAAGGCAGCATTATATACTTAGTTGTGTAAAAATATTTGTTTAAAAAAATAAATCGTGCAGAAATTGGAAACAGAAAAGAAAGTGGTCTGTTGCACTACAGGTGTGATTAGGCAGCAAAGGAAAGGCTTGGTAGATATATGTTTACAAAGAGAATAATTCCATGTTTGGATGTAAATAACGGCAGAGTTGTTAAAGGTGTAAATTTTGTTGATCTTAAAGATGCGGGTGACCCGGTTACTGTTGGTGCTGCTTATGGGAAAGCGGGTGCAGACGAACTTGTATTTCTTGATATAACGGCATCTTCTGATGCGAGAGCGACTAAGATAGATATGGTAAGGAGAGTAGCGGAAACGGTGTTTATTCCATTTACAGTCGGGGGTGGTATAAGGACAGTTGATGATTTTAAGGGTGTTTTAAGAGAGGGAGCTGACAAGGTTGCCGTAAATTCTGCTGCAATATTAAATCCTGAACTTATATCTGAAGCGGCTATGAAATTTGGAAGCCAGTGTGTTGTCGTTGCCATTGATGCGAAAAGGAGAGAGGATGGCAAAGGCTGGAACATCTTTAAGAACGGTGGTCGTGTTGATATGGGGATAGATGCTATTGAGTGGGCGATGAAAGCGTATGAACTTGGTGCCGGTGAGATATTGCTCACAAGTATGGATTGTGATGGAACAAAAGACGGATATGATATTGAACTTACAAGAACTGTTTCTGACAATGTAAATATACCTGTAATCGCATCAGGCGGAGCAGGAAAGCTTGAACATTTTAAAGAAGCGTTTACAGAGGGAAATGCAGATGCAGTGCTTGCAGCATCACTTTTCCACTACAAAGAACTTGAGATAAATGAGGTGAAAAAGTATCTTAGAGAAGAGGGTATAAGTGTAAGACTCTAAACATATTTACAGAAAAGAGGAAGAAAGTTATGGGAATGATTGATAATGACTGGCTTCTGGCTTTAAAGCCGGAGTTTGCGAAAACATATTATAAAGATTTGTTCGAGTTTGTTAAGAATGAGTATAGCAGAGTTGTTGTATATCCACCGGCAGATGATATATTCAATGCGTTTCATTTTACCCCATTGTCAAAAGTGAAAGTAGTGATTTTGGGACAGGACCCGTATCACAATGTAAATCAGGCACACGGACTTAGCTTTTCAGTGCCGCCGAGTCAGAAGGAGATACCGCCGTCGCTTCAAAATATATACAAGGAATTGCATGACGATCTCGGCTGTTATATACCAAACAACGGTTACCTCAAAAAATGGGCGGATCAGGGGGTGCTTATGTTAAACACGGTGCTTACGGTAAGGGCTCACCAGGCAAATTCACACCAGAATAAAGGATGGGAACATTTTACCGATGCTGTCATAAATGCGGTAAATGAGCAGGACAGACCTATAGTATATCTTTTGTGGGGCAGACCTGCACAGAGTAAGATTCCTATGCTTACAAATCCGAAACATCTAATATTAAAAGCACCGCATCCAAGTCCGCTTTCAGCTTACAGAGGATTTTACGGATGCAGGCATTTCAGTCAGACAAATGAATTTCTTAAAGAAAACGGAGTAGAGCCAATCGACTGGCAGATAGAAAATATATAACGCTATTATGGAAGTTAATACTTAAGAATTAATTACATTTCTTTCAGATATATTGTGTCAAAAATGTGTCTATGCTAACATATCCTTAACGAGGGGCTGTTTATGTTTCATAGCCGCCTAATCAGCATCTGTATCTGAAAGGAGTGTTTTTTTATGAAAAAAAGAAAAATTTTAACAAGAGGGATTGCGACGGCGTTAGTAGTTGTAAGTTTATTTTTCGTATCACATTATTCAAAGGCTGGGGAAAATTATATTAAAACCGGAGAAAAAGTTGATTTTACGGAGCTTTATGACTCAAAAGAGTTTAGTACAGACAATTCTAAAGTGACTTTGTCGAAAGATAACAAGACAGACGGCTTGTTTGTTGATGGAAAAACCGAAGAAATTGAAAATGCCAGATTTATTCTTTCAAAAGAGATAGATTTTTCTGATAAAAGCGGATATCTTGTTTTTTCAGGTACGTCTGAGAGAAAAAGAGATGTGACGCTTTCTTTATATTTAGATGATTCGACAAAGAGTTTTGCAAAAGTTAAGCTGACAAGACAAAACAGAAAAAATGCGTGGAGTACAGATGACAATAGATGTATAAAAATATCCGATGAGATAAAGGGAAAACATAAAATATATTTTAAATTTACGGATAATAATGGAAATGAATATAAAGGCAAGAGTCTGAAAATATTATTAAAATATACATTTGTATTGGATGAAGATATTCCGATGATCGATCTTGATATTGATGAGTCAAAGACACCGATAGCTGCAATGAACGGTGATCCAAATCACCAAACAGAGTGTTATGGAAATATGACTGTTGATATTCCTAAAGGGTATAAATCAGAATATACCGATAAGAAACTTTCTACAAAGACTTATGAGCTTGATTATATAAGGGGCAGAGGTAATTCAACCTGGGGACCTGACAAAAAACCATACAAATTAAAACTTGACAAAAAGGCTGATTTGTTAGGAATGGGTTCTGACAAACACTGGATACTTCTCGCAAATTATTATGACATATCAATGCTCAGAAACAAATTTACATATTGGCTTGGGAATGTGCTCGGACTTGAATATACTCCGAAATGTGAGTTTGTAAATGTCGTTATGAACGGAAAATATCTTGGTAGTTATTATCTGTCTGAGCAGGTACGCGTCGGAAAAAACAGGGTAAATATTGATGATTTGTCTGCTGATGATGAATCAAAGGCTGTAACAAGCGGCTCTGCGATAACAGGCGGTTATCTTCTCTCATGTGAAAAGGCAGATGATAGGATGAATATAACAACGGATAAAGGAATGGCATTTGCAATAGAAAGTCCTGATTTTGAAGATTATACAAATATTGAACAGTATAACTATATATCAGATTATCTTAAACAGACGGAGGCGGCCATATATGGAAAGGGATTTAAAGACAGTAAGGGAGTTTCTTATGAAGATTACATGGATGTTGATTCAGCGATAGACTATTACTGGGTACAGGAATTTTCGTTAAATGGTGATGCGTTTATATCAGGAAGTACATACCTATATAAAAAAAGAGATGGAAAACTATACTGGGGACCATTATGGGATTTTGATTATGTTGCATGGGGAGCAACAGAATATACATCTAACAGCGTTGAAGGTTTAAATCTTGATAGAAATGCATGGTTTAAAAAGTTGTTTGCTAATGAAAAATTTAGAAAAAAATTTGTGGCAAGATGGCCTTATATAAAAGAAAAACTGTTGGAGGGAATAAAGGACGGAGGAATCATAGATACATATTCGCAAAAACAATATGCTTCACAAAAAGCGAATTATTATGTCAACAAAATGTATTCACAGGATGATATACTGGAAAATAACGATGTGTTGAAAGATATTGTGAACGACATGAAGATTGATGAGAATATTGGAAAAACGACAGAAAATATGGCAAAGATAACATATGATTCTGAGGAACAGAGATTAAAACAGTGGATTCGTGAGAGAATAGACTGGATAGACAAAAATATTTCTTCAATAAATGATTATTGTGCAAGCAGACAGTTTGTATTTATGGTGAATGGAAAAACATATGCAACAGTAGATTATATATTTGACACTGGAGTTGAACTGCCTAAAGAACCGACTAAGAAGGGATATAGTTTTTGTGGATGGTACTATAAACAAAAAGCGGGCAAAAAAACATATGAGATTAAGTTTGATAAGAATGATTTAACAACATTGACAGATAAGAAAGTGACATTATATGCAAAGTGGAAAAAGAAAACTAAGGCAAATACTGTCAAAAAGTTTATATTCCAATATAATGATATATATCTTTCACCATATGATGATTATAGTATGAAATATGGAATTCAGCCATTTGGAGCTGCCATATCGGGCATCAAATGGAAATCGTCAGATAAGAAAATTGTTACGGTAGATGAAAGTGGTACGATTCATGTTGTCACAGAAAAACCGGGAGTCTGCACGGTGACAGCCAAGGTAAAAGGTTTAAAAGCAGTGCGTTGTAAGATTCATATCGTATTATGGGATAAAATTACAGGACTTAACGATTTTAATGTGGCTAAAAATAAAATTACATTGAAAAAAGGAAAATATGCAAGAATAAAAGTATCATTATTACCTAAGAATGCCTATAATCCTAATATAACTTATGTATCTTCAAATAAGAAAGTTGTGCAGGTTGACGAAACAGGTATGATACACGCTAAAAAGAAAGGAAAAGTTACGATAGTCGTATATTGTGCATCACTTGAAAAAGCAGAATTAGTTACGGTAAAGGTTAAATAAAAAGGTAATCATACACATTTATAGTGTGGATAATAAAAGGATGAACTGTTACTTTTTGTGTGGCAAAGGGATGAGTTTAAGACTTGTATTATGTCTGTTTATTTGGTAAAATATTGATAATTGTGATAATTAAGGGGGTTCCATAGTGATAGATGAGACAGGAAATGTCGAGGTAAAAAAGGTAAATATGGAAGGTGTCCCGGAGCAGCTCGTTTTTGGTCTTGATATAGGAACGAGAAGTATTGTTGGAACGATAGGTTACAGAGATACAAAGGGATTTACCGTAGTTGCACAGACATCAAAAGAACATGAAACAAGAGCCATGATGGATGGACAGATACATGATATAAACATGGTTGCATCTACTATCAGTGAAATCCGTGACAGACTTGAGTATATGACCGGGCGTACATACAAAGATGTGTGTATAGCAGCCGCCGGTCGAGTGCTCAAGACTGTTGAGGCAGAGGCAGAGATAGATTTTAATTCAGAAACGGTTGTTACGACTGAGAAAATATATACACTTGATATGCTCGGTGTAGAAAATGCTTATGAAAAGCTTAGAGAAGAACAAAATATCGATGATATAAAATTTTATTGTGTTGGTTACTCAGTAAAACATTATTATCAGAACGGATATGCGATAACAAATCTTGAGGGACATAAATGTAATAAGATTTCTTGTGAGATTATTGCAACATTCCTTCCTGATGAAGTAGTTGACGGACTTTATACTGCTGTTGAGAGAGCCGGATTATATGTTGCAAATCTTACATTGGAGCCAATAGCAGCTATAAATGTTGCAATACCTGAGAGGTTTCGATTATTAAATATCGCACTTGTCGATGTAGGAGCAGGAACATCCGATATTTCCATTACAAAGGATGGAAGCATTATTGCATATGGCATGATTCCAAGTGCCGGCGATGAGATAACGGAGTGCCTTGCAAAACATTATCTGACGGATTTTAATGAGGCAGATGCCCTTAAATGCAAGAGTACCGAGCAGGAAGAAGTTGAATTTAACGATATAATGGGACTGCCATATAAGATTTCATCTGATGAGATAGCGGATGTGGTGAAAGATGCTGTGCAGTCAATTACAAAGAGCATTGCTGGTAAGATTATAGAACTTAACGGTGGAAAGTCAGTCAGTGCGGTCTTTGTAGTAGGTGGCGGTGGAAAAATCAGAGGCTTTGTGGAAAGTCTTGCTGAGTTTCTTGAACTTCCGAAAGAAAGAGTTGCACTCAGGGGTTCAGAAGTTATGGGAAATATTAAATTCATGCAGGACGATATAAAGGTTGATTCACTTCTTGTGACTCCGGTCGGAATCTGTCTTAATTATTATGAACAGCGAAATAACTTTATATTTGTGAATATAAATGATGAGAGAGTCAAGTTGTATGATAATGGTAAGCTGGCAATTATAGATGCTGCTATGAGCATCGGATTTCCAAACGAGGATCTTTTCCCTAAACGGGGAAAAAGCATTATTTACAATGTGAACGGTGAGAAGCGTATGGCTCGTGGAAAGCATGGAGAAGCCTGCGTGATAAAGATGAATGGTGCCGAAGCAGGGATAAATACACCGGTTATTCAAAATGCAAAAATCGATATAAAGCCGTCAACGGTTGGAGAAGATGCTGTTTTGGAGATAGAGGATATTCCAGAGTATAAATCGACTATTAAATTTACATTCAATAATAAGGAAGTTGTCTGCCCAAGATATGTTGCGGTAAATGGTGAACTTGTTTCAGGATTTTATGATATAAAAGATGGTGATGACATATGGTTCCTTGATTATTATACATTGAAACAGGTATTTGAATTTATGGACATTATCTATAGCGGAAAGGTGTGTGTAAACAATGTTCCTGCTGATATGAACACAAAGGTTTATGACAATTTTTCTATTCTCTGCGAGATAAAAAAAGAAGAACCTAATTATAATGAATTATATGCAAAATACGGTGAACCTGAGTTCCCGACAGATGTTGTGTATTCAATAAATGAAATAGCATCAGATAATAATACTGTTAATGATAAGTATGATAGCACATTGAAAGAAAACATACATAAGACAGATGAAACAGGCAGAGTGGATGCTAATGAAATCGAGACTCACAGTACCGGAGGGGAGACAGCCGGGGAACAGAAAAACTTCATGGAAAATATTAAAAAAGAAATAGCTGATGAGAAAGTGACAGTACAGCCTGAGGAAGAAACAGCTTCCGTATCGGTTTTAGAAAACGGACAGCCGGCAGAAAAAGAAAATGCTGCATCGACTGCCAGGAACGGACGGGCAGGGGTAGATGATATTACGATTACCGTAAATGGTGACACTGTTATCATGAAGGGAAAAGAAAGATATATTCTTGTAGATGTACTCGATTTTTATCCTGTAGATACCTCAGTAGCTCATGGCGACCACCTTGAAACAATGGTAAATGGTGTTCATGGAGATTTTATGACACCGGTAAATGATGGTGATGCTGTTGTAATTCAGTGGGTAGTATGAAATTAAAATTTTCACACTCAAGATTTGTGCTTTGCACAGACTTGCTATGCGTGAGAACGAAGAATAAAAGATGGGATATAGCATAGAAATGAGGTAGAAATGAGAGTATGCAGTATTGCCAGCGGCAGCAGTGGAAACTGTACATATGTTGGCAGTGGTGACACAAATATTCTGATAGATGCGGGAGTGAGCCGTAAAAGGATAGTCGAAGGTCTTAAAAAGATTAGTGTTGCTCCTGAACAGCTAGACGGAATATTTGTAACACATGAACATAGTGATCATATTCAGGGTATAAATATGATGGTCAAGATGTTTGATACACCTGTCTATGCAACAGGTGGAACGCTCGATGCAATAAGGCTTAAGGATAAAAAAGGCATTATTTCAATGAATCATCTTTTTGAGGTACACGCTGATGAGCCGGTATCTATGGGAGCGATAACAGTAATGCCATTTTCAACATCGCATGATGCCGCAGACCCGGTAGGATATACGCTTACGGCGGAGGGACATAAGACGAGCATAGCTACTGATCTGGGAAAGTATGATGATTATACGATAGACCATTTAAAAGATACAGATGTTTTGTTTATTGAGGCAAACCATGATATAAGTATGCTTGAAGCCGGAAAATATCCGTATAAGCTTAAGCGTAGGATATTGAGTGAATACGGTCATTTATCAAATGAAGATTCAGGAAGTTTGCTGTGCAAGGTGATAAATAAAAATTTAAAATATGCATTTCTTGCACATCTGTCAAAAGAAAACAACTATCCGCAGCTTGCATTTGAAGCAGTAAAATGTCAGTTGTGGGAGGAGATGGGATTAAAAGACCTTGATTTTGACCTGTCGGTAGCAAAGAGAGACGAGCCGTCCAAGATGGTTGTGCTTTAAGATAATTTAAGATAAGAAAAAAGTGTGAAAAATTTTCACATACGGGATTTGTGTCTGTGCACACTGGACACAGATTTTATATGTGAAATATTATATTACACACTATGCAAAAAATGTGTGCAGAAACGAGGGATAGATAAAATGAAAAAAACAGTTATAACAGTAGTAGGCAAGGATAGTGTTGGTATTATCGCAAAGGTATGCACATATCTTGCAGAAAACAATGTAAATATTCTTGATATTTCACAGACTATCGTAGGTGGATTTTTTAACATGATGATGATTGTTGATGTGGCAGAATGTAAAACAGACTTTGCAGGATTTAACAATGCCCTTGAAAAGATAGGTGAGGATATGGGCTGTACTATAAAGGCTCAGCGTGAGGATATTTTTGATAAGATGCACAGAATTTAATAATTTGGAGGGGCAGCCAGTATGATAAATATAGCAGAAGTTAAAGAAACCAATGATATGATCGAGAAGGAAAACCTTGATGTAAGAACGATTACGCTTGGTATAAGCCTTTTAAATTGTATAGATGATGATCTTGACAGATTAAATGAAAAAATATATAACCGTATAACAACTGTTGCAAAAGATCTTGTTCCTACAGGAAAAGCTATTGAACTTGAATATGGTATTCCTATCGTAAACAAGAGAATATCAGTTACACCTATAGCTCTTATCGGAGGCTCTGCCTGTAAGAAGCCTGAGGATTATGTAACGATAGCAAAGACGCTTGATAAAGCTGCAAAGGAAGTTGGAGTAAACTTTATCGGTGGATATTCTGCACTTGTCTCAAAGGGGATGACAAAGAGTGACGAGCTTCTTATCCGCTCAATACCCGAGGCACTTAAGGCTACGGATTTCGTGTGCAGTTCAGTAAATGTCGGTTCGACAAAGACAGGATTAAACATGGATGCGGTAAGACTTATGGGTGATATTGTCCGTGAGACTGCTGATATAACAGTTGACTGTGAATGTAACGGCTGTGCAAAACTTGTTGTATTCTGTAATGCACCTGATGACAATCCGTTTATGGCAGGAG
>OGEI01001092.1_pt1 | contig 11930 bp, 11 predicted proteins | sample 1570631 | NCBI WGS metagenome assembly OGEI01 (sample SAMEA2582139, study PRJEB24529) | metagenome | biome: Human gut stool | place: China | collected 2011
TTCATAAAAATCAATTGATTCGTCAATGTTATCAACAATAATCAATACATTTTTCAAACTCATGATTTAGGTTCCTGCCTCTCCATTTCTCTTTTGATCCATGTCATTATTACATCTACAAGATAGTCTTGCTGTATCTGGCTCAACTCTCTCCCCGGCTGCATTTTATGCCACTTTCGGATGCACTCTCTGCAACAGGTTGCTGTGGCATGTTGGGCTATAAATACCGGATGCCCTTTTGTCGGTGTCTGTTTGCCATCGTTTGCTATGTATGCCGGAGCTTCTCTTTTTGCAATAAAGTCCTTAGCATGTTGTCTGATTGTGTCCAGCTCTTTTTCATTTATGTAGTCAATATCCTTCTGCTTCAAGTGAAAACTGCTTCGGAACTTGGAATTATCCAATCGCTCAAATAACTGCTTGTACCATTCATCCTTAGTCATTAGAACTTCACTACTTCTGGTTCATGAGTGAATGATGAAAATGTTGCTGTTGCATTTTTAAAATAGAATACCTCGGTATTTCCATCATCTGCTGAGTACATATTCTGTAAAGATGGATAAGCATCGAGCATAGACTGTCTTGCCTCTCTTCTGTCATCTTCCACAAGTTCTCCGGCTACACGAAGCCACTCGCCATTTTTAAATGCACAGATTTCTACCTTTGGATTTGCATGAATCTGCTTTGAAACATCCTTTACCTTGCCAGTCTGAATATACAGCTTGCCTTCAAAAATGTGTGCTGTTCCAAAAGGTCTTACCCTTGGCTGGTCGCCTTCTACTGTTGCCAAATAATATGTCTCTGCTTCTTTTAAAAATTTAACTACTCGATTCATGATGTAATACTCCTGCGTATTTATCTTAACAATTAATTCTGCCTCTCCCTATATCTTCTCTGGTAATAATCCATTGTCCTATAATCTATCACATCCTTCATCTGCCGGATCATAACAGGATTATCAATTAGCGGACGCAATTCTTCCCTTAAACCCAATGCCGCATCGTCATTTTTAACAAAAAATCCTTTCCCGGATTCCAATAGGAAATGTACCGGCATAGCAAGAATTTTTTTTAGATGATCTTTATCTGAAATATCTTTATACTTCTGCAATGTCATATTTTTATCAAGATCTTTCCAGTTTGTTCCAGTTGAAAAAAATTCTTTCCAGCTTGAAAGGAGCTGTTTTTCTGATACTTCCATCAACACATCCGAGTTATTATAAAATGCCATAAGCACAGGCATCTTGTATACCTTTGACATGTTCGTGTTTTCGAGCAGGCTGATAAATTCTCTTCCAATTCCTTTGTAAAATTCTACTTCTATTTGACTTAGTTCTCCCAAATCATTGAGAAACTCCAGATATCTTTTAAATGGATTATCTTTGGAGTGTGTGATTGCGGTTTCATAAATATTATCATCCATATATGTAAACAGATCCAGCCTTGTCGGACGCTTTCCAAGCAGATCTTTTACCCTGAAATATTCATTAATTACCTGATCCTTAAGCTTTAAATGTTTTCTATCCATTTCAGTAAAAAGATCAATCAGCTTCAGATCAAAATCCACCATGCAGTCATCCGGAAATCGCAAAGTATCTGATAAATGACGGCCCTCTCTATACATGTCAGACTTTCCTTCCAGAAGGAAACGCACCCTGCCCGCTTTCTCATAATTACCAATGAAATCAAGTACAGTCAGGAACTCTTTTCCCCTGCATTTTCTCAGTCCTCTTCCAAGCTGCTGAAGGAAAACGATTGGAGATTCCGTAGGTCTTAAGAACATTACCATATCAACTGATGTGATATCAACGCCTTCATTAAACATATCCACAGAAAAAATCGCTCTTATTTCGCCCTTCTTTAATTTCTGTATTGCCACATTCCGTTTCTCAGTATATTCCCCACTTGCATCACTGAATACAGCCACTGACGGTATTCCTCTTGATGAAAACTCTCTCGCCATCTCTCTTGCATGCTCCTTGGAGCAACAGAATCCAAGAGCCTGCCTTGAACCATATTTACAGTAATATTTATAAATCAACTCATATCTGTGAACATTTCCGATATAGGTTTCATTCAATTCTTTTTCATCATATCTTCCCCTTACAATATGCAGCCTTGAATAATCAGTATCATCAAAAATTCCATAGTAATGAAATGGGACAAGCATTCCCTTATTGATTGCTTCTTTTAATGAAATCTCATACGGCACATTATAATCACAGATTTCATAAATATTCCGGCCATCCATTCTCTCTGGAGTCGCTGTTAACCCTAACAGAAACTGCGGCTTAAAATAATTAACAATTCTTTGATACTGGTCATTAACTGCATGGTGGAATTCATCGATTACAATATAATTAAAATAATCTGGAGCAAAATACTTATTTTTCAGGTATTCACTCCTGCCTAGTGTTCCAACTGATGCAAAGATCACAGATTTATCCGTACATTTACTTTCTCCGTCAAAAAAACCATAATCATCTGAATTTCTGACATTTTTAAAAGATTGCGCTGCCTGCTTTAAGATTTCTTCTCTATGCGCCACGAACAATACTCTTTCATAATCCTTTGAATCAAATGCTGCAAGATATGTTTTTCCAACGCCTGTCGCAGCCTGAACTAAGGCTCTTCCTGCCCCCTCTGCCCTGGTATTTTCCAATGCACACAAAGCCTCTATCTGTGCTCCTCTTGGTTCAAATAATGCAAGATTATTTGTAGTTTCGTCATCCTGCAAATCATACCTGTCCAGATCCTTTGATACTGCCGGGCGGTGCCAGTTTTTTGAATATCTTTTTAGTTCATCATCATCTATTACTATGGAATGATGTTCAAACAGATCAAGAAATGTATTGTAAAATTTTTCATAGTTATGAGAATCTGTTTTGCTGCTAAATCGGTAATTCCACTCAATACCAGATGTCAGTGCACTCTTGGAAATATTTGATGAGCCAATGTAGATTGTACTATAATCCTTATAATGAAACATATATGATTTTGGATGAAATGATCGATTTTTTTCATTATAAAAGCGCAGATCTACCTGTTCCCCAAGCTTATGCTTGATAAGATATAATGCTGATGGCTGTGTTATACCAAGATAATTTCCTGTAAGGATTCTGATTTTTGCTCCCCGCTTCAACGCATTGTCAAGTTCACCAAGCAGCATTCTGACACCAGATTCCATCAGAAAAGAAACGACAATATCCACGCTATCAGCTCTTTTTAAACTATTCAGCAGCTGATAATACAGATACATCCTCTTATCCTGGCCTCCAGTAAGTGCATCCGTCCCATATTCTAATTCATTAATATCATCTAATTCTTCTGCAGTATTAAGTTCAGCCATTTTTCCTCTCCACGGCCTGGTCTTACATCACATGTAATCCACTCTTCCTTTAATTTAACATTTTCTATATCCTGGACAAACTCATTAAACTTCTCTTCTGTAAAATCTGTAAAATACCGCCCATTTCTCTCTCCTTCAAAATCGCCATACTTAAAGGATGTATAAATGATACCATCTTTTTTTAATGCCTTTACCATTTTTTCAAACACCGCTTTAAGTTCTCTCTTTGGCAGATGAAGTATTGAAGAGCAAGCCCATATTCCATCGTATTTTTCTATTTCTTCCAGTTCTTTAAATAGCATTTTTTTAACTTTTATACCTGTATAATCACTTGCAATACGACACAATTCCTCTGAACCATCGATTGCGTCAACTTGAAAATGCTGGCTCAGAAAATACTTAATATCTCTTCCGGATCCACACCCAAAATCAAGAATATATCCCTGCTCAGGCAACAAGTTCTGAAAATATTTCTGCGTGTCATAGAAATCCACATCCATTGTTGCTTCTGCAAAACTGCGAGCATTCTTATTGTAATAATCTAAAGTTTTAGTTTCACACATATCGATTCTCTGTTTCCTTTTTTCAGAATCACTCACGCCCTGTATTTTACCCCTCCATCTTTTATATATGTAAAAGGATTCGTAGATACAGAGCAAAATCCACTTCGGTATTACCATATAACCATTTTATGACTACGGCATACCTCCGGGTAAGTCTCTTAATAGAGATTTCGATTTCCTATGTCCTCGTACAGACATCAAAGATATTTTTGCACCAATTCTCTCAAACGCACTTCGGTATGGCATGGTGAAAGAAAGTGTTTGTTTCCCCTACGAATTTACACTGCTCTCAAACTATATGGTTATGTAAATGGAACGCAATTACGTTTGTTTCCCCTACGAATTTACACTGCTCTCAAACCCAGTAAGTCCGTCCATGAATTTTTGTTTGTTTGTTTCCCCTACGAATTTACACTGCTCTCAAACAGTTCATACATACTGCCACCACCGACCTTGGTTTGTTTCCCCTACGAATTTACACTGCTCTCAAACCATACGTGTGTAAAGTCTTCTTTTATTTTCGTTTGTTTCCCCTACGAATTTACACTGCTCTCAAACATGTAAAATCCCATGTTCATCATTGTTTCAGTTTGTTTCCCCTACGAATTTACACTGCTCTCAAACTCAATCACCATCATATCTATATTGATAAAAGTTTGTTTCCCCTACGAATTTACACTGCTCTCAAACCATGTCCTCACCTCCGTGTCAGAATGTGAGTTTGTTTCCCCTACGAATTTACACTGCTCTCAAACAAGGTGGTGACACAGTCTTATATGCTTTGTGTTTGTTTCCCCTACGAATTTACACTGCTCTCAAACTCGTTTGCTATGTACCTCTGTTCTTCTGGTGTTTGTTTCCCCTACGAATTTACACTGCTCTCAAACTAGAACTGAAGCCAGCAAACAACGTAGTTAGTTTGTTTCCCCTACGAATTTACACTGCTCTCAAACGACAGATCCGTGTCTGTGGCTTATTTTTAGTTTGTTTCCCCTACGAATTTACACTGCTCTCAAACAATATTTTTTCGTTTGTCATCGTTCATTCCGTTTGTTTCCCCTACGAATTTACACTGCTCTCAAACATAGCTTGACACCCATCCGCATAAACTTTGTTTGTTTCCCCTACGAATTTACACTGCTCTCAAACCTCAAATCGTCCAAGAATAATATTCTGCCAAATACCCGTGTTCCTTCATAGGTCGCATCATTCATCTTTATATTAACACAAAATACATTGATCTGCATCCACTATATATCGCTTTTCTAGATCTAATATCGGGTGCTCTACAGAGTCAACTAACAATATTTCATATTGATGAACTGTTACATTTTTTAAAAATTCTTTCATTTCATACTCTGATAAATAGCTTCTTAAATTTGCCAAAACAAACAATTTCTTACTATCATATACACTCACCAACTCAAAATAATCCAGTATTTTTTCTCCGAGATTATCATAAACGCTCTCAACTTCGATGCCTGCTGATTTTATTAAAGACTCCAGATTTATTTTAGAAAACCCTATATTTCCCACCATATCCGCTGTTAACTCTAATAAATATTTTTCCCAACTCGACAGTGCTGTTGTTGTTTGAGCAAAATGTTGTTCACTGACGGCTATCTTCTGCATCTCATTCATAATTTTTGTTAACAACCCCTTCTGGTTCATGTCAAAAGGAATAAATTGGGAAATCAGCTCCACATTTTTTGATAACGGAATTATTTTGTCATTGCAAGACAGTACTATCTTTCCCACATTTCCTCGCAATTGTTCAGCCATATCGTTTAAAATACTACACCACACTACTTGATTTTCAATCACAAGAGATTGACATTTTTTCTGTCCACACTCTAGCAAGCAATCTATTTGTGGAATAAATAATTTCATAAAATCACCAACCTCTCTTCTGTATCTATGACATCACTTGTGTATTCTCCAACTACATAATCCATTTTAACAAACTGTTTTTCCGTCACCGTCAATATCTGCACTAATCCCTGTGGTGGCTTGTTTTTATGAATAAGTAACTTAACCGAATTCTCAACAGATGGGCTTGTTATCATTTTGCAATATACGGATTCCTGCAGCATAACAAACCCGTTTTTTATTAACAATTTACGAAACTGCCGATAATGTCGTTTTTCCTCCACTGTGATTGCCGGCAAATCAAAGAAAACTATCATTCTCATAAATCGAAATCCTGCCATACTTTCTCCGCAACAAATCTCCTAGCTCATACTATAAAATTTAATTCCTGAAGAATCTCCATCATTTATTGCATCCAGAACACTCTTTGTATATATTTTTATTGCATTCATTACAAACTGTTCCTGCCCATCCACTTCAACTCTTTGATCTAACATTTTCCATATTTCATGTTTTTGTTCCTGCCCAAATTCTGTTGGTTTCATCTCATAAACTATCCTGTCAACCAGAACACGAAATGGTTCCATTAAATCACAAGATAAATTAAAATGATTGAACATATTGTTATGAAATATTCCGAGTTGAGTTAAATAACCATTCGCACAAACCTCTCTATTAAATGCTGACAGCAACAAACTGTATCCATAATTTAATGATGCATTTGTTGCTGTATCTGCACTACGTGTAAAGTCCATTCCAAACAAAGCATTAAAATATACTTTTGCTGCATGCCCCTCTCTATTGGTTGCATCAGCCAATTCTATCTGTCCTGTATACCCCGATAACAATATTGCCTGCTCTTCATAACCTGTTTCTCGTAAAAAATCCACTTGCTTTCTAATCTTCTCACTAACAATGTCACGCCAGATATTATCTTTTGTTGTCTGCTCCCACATAATCTGTGTCCGAACCTTTGCTGAACTGTCATGACTCCCATGATGTGGGATTAATTCTGCAATTGGACTTCGTTTTGAATCACAAAATATAACTTTCACTTTTCTGATGGTCAATTCTTCAATCAATATTCCTGTCAGTGAGACAGCAGGATTCTCAATCATGAGAATTGCTACCTCATCTAACAGAATGCGTTTTGTATCCAGACTACGAACAACCAGATACCCCATTTTATAGTCTAATTTTGATTGACTTTCTATTATAACAATACGCCAACTCATAAATACTCCAATATATTCTCTGACACTACTTCCCAAAGACCTGATGCCGATTGATCAATAATGCGGACATCTGTATAATTCTTTTTCCAATTTGAAATTGTGCTGCTAAAATTAACCGTTGCTGCACTATGCGATTTCCCACCGATTAATGTCAAATCACACCCTGATGTCATTCTTCCAAATACCTGATGAATATTCAGCAGAACCTGACACTGTTCTATCACACTACAGTCTATAAATTTTTCTCGTCCCTCTATAAGTGTCTGTATTGGTGTGTTTATTCTCTTTCGATATATAGAATTCTGTAGCTTATCTAAATATAAATCGTATAGTTTCAAATTATCTTCAGGATGCACCACATCATAATCAACATCATAAATATATCTTGAATTATTCTTAACCTTTTCTACAAGTCTCTCTACCTTCTTTAAATAATATTTCCAATATTCGTCAGAAGAAAATTGCATAATTGGCTGTGCTATCAAACATTTTCCACCACTTGCATTACCGGTAATGCATACACGGAATCCATCTAAAGATAATACCGTATTTACTTTCCAAGGTCGCATTCCTATAGGGAAATCTATTTCATCCACTGATTTTCCTATAATACGTTGCAAACGGTCTTTTGCATATTCTTTTGCAAATATTTCATCCTCTAAGAAACGATTACCGTATAACAATTCAACTGATAGCACCATCAACACTGTCTTTTTTCCACTCTTATATCTGACCGGTATAAAAAACATAACACCCGCCTTATTATATCCACCATATTTCTCAGTAGGCAGACCTGCTTTTAATGGAGTAAGCCCCGGTGCTTTTTTTACTGGATTTTGATCAAATAGTCCTCCTGTTTTAAATGTTGCATACTTCGTGAAATGTGCAGTATTTTTCTTTGCTGTTTTTAAAACTCCTGGCAGCATATCCTTATTCCACACTTCTTTTCCGTTACAGTTAACAGTATGTGTAAAAAGAGTTTTTGTTTTTATGCTATAGGATGAGTTTACATTAAACCACTGACGAGAGAAACGCATATGATATACGTTTCCTACAACAATATTCAGATATGCATCTACCGCATGATGCAAATCATTGTAACTTCGTGATTTATATAGATCAAATTCATGACGAAAATCCGATATTAATCCAGCTCTTGAATATACAATCTCTGCCTTCGGATATCTCTCCTTCAGTAACTCTGCTACTACTTTTGTTGATTGTGATGTTTCAGTCAACTGGCGATTAATAAATCCATATTTTTCATCTTCTGTAAATGGGGTGGAACGAATCAATCGCTTGTACTTCTCATCTGATATTGTTCCGACATGATGCCAAAATGACCATGTTTTCTGCATCTTGTTACGAATCTCTGATTTGATAGGATAAACATCCTTTTTTTCTCCATTGGCAACAGACAGCACTAATACTTTATTATTGATAATACTGTCGTCTTTGACGTACGCCTGTGGATAAATATGGTCTATATCATACTCTTTTGATCCAGCCATCAACCGTTCCAGAGAAATCGGCATTCCACTGTATGCACATTTTCCAAACTGCATAAAGTACAAAAATAATCTGTCACTCTGTAATTTGTTATCAACATATTCACCTAATGCTTTCAATTGCTGCTTTAAATCTCTAACATCTTCCTCTTTACATTTATCGTAGTACTCTAACAACTGCTGCTGACGTGATTTTGTCCTTTTTCCTTTTAGTTCCGGCATAGCACCTCTGGTCATCTCGATAAAAATTTTCTCTGGTTTTCCAAAAGCTTTCTCTAAATCTTTTACTATATCAAGCGTACGATAAATCGGTCTTCTTACCGCATTAGAGACATACATTTCATCCAGACGTTCTGACAGTGTTTGTTTTCTTTCTGTATAATAATCTGATTTAAACTCCAAAATTGTATCAGCAAAAGTATATCGTTCTGACAAAAGTTCCATCAAATTATCGTTACTTTCCCACATCATACTGATGATAGTTGCCACTTCTCCTGTTTCTTTACATGCCCCCTCTATCCCTGTCAAAAATGTACGTGACAATCTTCCAAAATCTTTAATTTTGACTTTACAGATATATTTAATATCAGCTTCCGTTAAATGAGGATATTTCGCTCTTAGCCACTTTGCAACACGTCCCTTATCTTCTGCATAAGAAGCTCTTTCAATGATTCTTTCTACATCTGCTTCATTTAATATCTTTTGTTCCAATAGTCTTCGAAATGCTATATGTGACGACAAAGACGACTTGATTTGAATATCAATACCACTTAGAGTTTCCCTGCGATTTTTTTCCAACTGCCCATTACTGATCAGATACTCCTCTATCTGACTTCTTTTCACTTTTTTATATTTTAAAAACAAATCAGAATAAATTCCCTGCTTAGCTCCTACAGAAATCTTTCTGCCATCCACTTTTATATTATTTATTTCATTGAGTACCATGAATTTCTGATAACACAGTGAATCTTTTGGCAATACTGATTCTCCTGGAAGATATGTACACTGATTAGTCATTTTCTTAATAAATGCCTCTTCACTTGCATCATCATCAATCATATTTTCATAATTCCATGGCAAAATCTTTCCTGATTTGCGATCTATCCATGCAAACTCAGAATGCTTATTTAAAGGTCCTACATAATATGGAATCTTAAATTTAAAAATACTGATTATTTTCTCTGTATTCGAAATACCATCCTCTTTTTGATTCAAAAATGGCAAATATTTGGCAGCATTCTCCAAAATTTTCTTTAGTTCATACTCATATAATTGATGTGGAATTACTCGGTTATCTGTATTTCTCTGTTTTGGTAAGAATTGACGTAATCCCAATCTATTGTCCATATCCTGATAAATGATTTCATCTTCTTCATCAGGTTGTATTGAATTTATTATTTTGATCAGGAATTTTGAAAATGTTTCTGTATCTGCTTTCTTTTTTATCTGACCATCCAATTTATTATTATAATGATAGGAATAAGCCACATAATTATCTTCTCTTGCATCTTTAAAAATAGCATTATACTTTTCAGGACAATATTTTCTAATAAAATATTTCAGTGTAGCAAGATCTTTTTTATGTTGTTCATATATTGCAACCTTTGCTGTCGAGATATTAGTAAGTCCATTTTGTCCATCCAAAATATCTGCCAAAACACTCCAATCATGAAGGCTTCTCAAGACAGCAATCAACTCATAATCTTCCCCAATATTGATCATTATTTCAGCTAGTTTATCATCATCCATCTCAAGAGAAACTGAACCAAAATCTTCATATTCTTCTTTTCCGTATAAATCACGAAGTTTACAAGTTCCTCCAGCCAGCAAACGAATGATACAATACTCACTATATAAAAAGGTATCCCTCACATCTTTGCTTGGTTTTCTATTGCCAAGCATAATTTCTCCAAGTCGATTGTGTTTCTCAGTAACACCAATATGCTCCTTTAGTATTCCACCAACTAATTCAGCATCTTGTATCCATGGATTTTCACAACCATTATCTATAAAAAAATGTAAAAACTTTTGGTAAACAGACTCTATGTCAATTAAAGAATCTATGTTATCAACACTCAACTGACTCAGAAAATGCCCTCTGTGAGCCACCAGCCATGCGCAAGCTAAATAAACCAGACGTATATCATGCTCTTCTTCATTCTCCATCAATTCACAAATCAAATGATGAATTGTAGGATAATCTCTCATGTATTGAATGTCTGTATATTCCTCTTCGTTAAAATAAATATATCGATCATCCGTATCATCTCTCCAACGATAGCTTTCTGATAATCTAATAAAAAATCGGGGATCAATATTTGCTATTTCTTTAGCAAAAATCTCCTGAAGAAGTTTCACTCTCTGTTGGCGACGATCTAATCTTCGTCTTGCAGACCGAAACCCTCTACGTTCATCGCACAATGATGCAGAATCAAACACATGGCTTCCCCATACATCATTTCCGTGAAATCTTAATAAATGATATTGCTCATCTGTAACAGCATATCCTATTGAATCCGTGCCAATATCCAGTCCTAAATAATAACCCCTTTTCCCCTGTTTCATTTGACAAATCTCCTTTTTTGCGTTATTATGCAATTGTAAATCGTAGTTCCCCTACGAATTTACACTGCGAGTTCAAATAAAAATTTATTCAATCCACTGGTTTTTCCAGCTGCACAGTGTGTGCATTTAAGATTTAAACTCACCTTAAGAAATTAAGGTGTTTTTTTATTATACTTTTTATATACTTTTTTATCAACCAGAGAAGCATCTTTTCTGTCGCATCATCTATACCGGTGGCAGTATGCTTTCAGCTTTACCAATCTTCTCCGTACTCATCCATTGCATCATCTACACCATCAGCATAATCGCTGTCACTTTCATATCTGTCATAGTCATAATCGCCATCCATATAAATATCATCATAGCCATCATCATAAGAGTCATATGTGCTCTTCTTTGTTGTTGTACTTTTCTTTGTGCCACTGCTATAGGATGACTTGTTTGTGGAATTTGATTTACTTTTGTAACTACTGCTTGAACCAGAGCTACTTGTACTACTCTTGGAAGTACTGCCAGACGATTTATTACTATATGAAGAACTGCTATGGGATGTACTGCTTCCCGTATATGGTTTATGCATATAACAATAACTGCTTCCACTTGCCTGCTTATTATCACATCCTGACTTAATGCACTTAGGCTCACTTGCTTCACCTATTGAACCTATTACATACAGAACACCTATTATCACAAAGAATATTGCCAGTACCTGTCCGAATGAATTTTTTCTCATACAAATCAGCCTCCCTTGCAAAAAAATCAGTCAAAATCATAATCATCCGGGTCTAACCCTGCTTCTTCCAATGCCTCTGCTCTGTCATCAGGATCCATAAGTTCTAATTCAT